>OLIF01000049.1_pt1 | contig 116380 bp, 94 predicted proteins | sample 1609681 | NCBI WGS metagenome assembly OLIF01 (sample SAMEA4350143, study PRJEB24818) | metagenome | biome: human; feature: gut; material: faeces | place: Denmark | collected 2013-09 | reverse complement strand
AGACGCATGGGGGGTGCTGAGAAACATCATTCATCTTGCAATCTGGATCCCCTATTTTCGTCTCTCTAAACGAGTCAAATTAACGTTCGTTAATTAGCACGCAAAAACGCCGGAGCAATCCGGCGTTTCAGATTGCTGACAAGGTGCGCTTTGTTCATGCCGGATGCGGCGTGAACGCCTTATCCGGCCTACAAAATCATGTAAATTCAATATATTGCATAAACCACGTAGGCCTGATAAGCGTAGCGCATCAGGCAGTTTTTGCGTTTGTCATCAGTCTCAAACGCCGGAGCAATCCGGCGTTGTTAGACCGTTACGCGTCCGGGAACTCACGGATAAAGCGTTCGACATCTTCAACCATATGATCGTTGCCGACGAAGAACGAACGGCGCTGGTGCAGCGTTTCCGGGATGATATCCAGAATACGCTCTTTACCATCACTCGCTTTACCGCCTGCTTGTTCCGCCAGGAACGCCATCGGGTTGCATTCATACAGCAAACGCAGTTTACCGTCCGGGTGGCTGGCGGTGCTTGGGTAGAGATAAATACCGCCCTTCAGCAGATTACGGTGGAAATCCGCGACCAGTGAACCGATATAACGTGAGGTATACGGGCGGTTGGTGGACTTATCTTCTTCCTGGCAGAATTTAATGTACTTCTTCACTCCGTTAGGAAACTTAATGTAGTTTCCTTCGTTGATGGAGTAGGTGTTTCCTTTCTCCGGGAAGCGCATTCGTTCCTGGCACAGGCAGAAAACGCCAAGTGAAGGGTCATAGGTAAAGGCGTGAACACCACATCCCGTGGTGTAAACCAGCATGGTAGAGGAGCCGTATACCACGTAACCAGCAGCAACCTGCTTGTTTCCTGGCTGGAGGAAATCTTCTTCCGTTACCGGCGTGCCGACGGGCGTAACGCGGCGGTAAATGGAAAAAATGGTACCGACAGAGACGTTAACATCGATGTTGGACGAGCCATCCAGTGGGTCCATCAGCACAACGTATTTTGCGTGTTCACAGCCGTCAAAGACGACAATCCCATCTTCTTCTTCGGATGCAATGCCTGCAACGATATCGCGCGCTTTCAGTGCGGCTTTCAGTTTTTCATTAGCGAACAAGTCGAGTTTTTGCTGAACCTCGCCCTGTACGTTCTCAGCACCGCTGGCACCCAGGATATCAACCAGTCCAGCTTTGTTGATATCACGATGGATAATCTTGGCGCCCAGTTTTATTGCCGACAGCAAAGCAGTGAGCTCACCGGTGGCATGAGAAAACTCGTGCTGCTTTTCGACAATAAATTCACCTAACGTTTTCATAAAACTTTCCCTGCAATGTTTATGGAGTAAAGCGACCGCAACAATCTTAACAAATAATCTGAATGTTGCGCTCAGGTGAATCGCGCCAGCAAATTACGGTTTATCCTGAAATGCGTTTCTCAGTTGCCCGACATATGCGTAAAATGAGCGGCAGATTAAAAAAGGATAGTGACGTATGCGCATTCATATTTTAGGAATTTGTGGCACGTTTATGGGCGGTCTGGCGATGCTGGCGCGCCAGTTGGGCCATGAAGTAACGGGTTCGGATGCCAATGTGTATCCGCCGATGAGCACCTTACTTGAGAAGCAAGGCATCGAACTGATTCAGGGTTACGATGCCAGTCAGCTCGACCCACAGCCGGATCTGGTGATCATTGGCAACGCCATGACCCGTGGAAATCCGTGTGTGGAAGCGGTACTGGAGAAAAACATCCCTTATATGTCCGGCCCACAGTGGTTACACGATTTCGTACTGCGCGATCGTTGGGTACTGGCCGTTGCCGGTACCCATGGCAAAACAACCACGGCGGGGATGGCGACCTGGATTCTGGAGCAGTGCGGCTATAAGCCGGGTTTTGTGATTGGCGGCGTACCGGGGAACTTTGAGGTTTCTGCACGTTTGGGCGAAAGCGACTTCTTTGTTATCGAAGCGGACGAATACGACTGCGCCTTCTTCGACAAACGCTCCAAGTTTGTTCATTACTGCCCGCGTACGCTGATCCTCAACAACCTTGAGTTCGATCACGCCGATATCTTCGACGATCTAAAAGCGATCCAGAAACAGTTCCACCATTTGGTGCGTATCGTTCCGGGTCAGGGCCGTATTATTTGGCCGGAAAACGACATCAACCTGAAGCAGACCATGGCAATGGGCTGCTGGAGTGAGCAGGAGCTGGTGGGCGAGCAAGGTCACTGGCAGGCGAAAAAGCTGACCACTGACGCTTCCGAGTGGGAAGTGTGGCTGGATGGCGAAAAAGTGGGTGATGTGAAATGGTCGCTGGTCGGCGAACATAACATGCACAACGGCCTGATGGCGATTGCCGCGACCCGTCATGTTGGCGTTTCTCCGGCAGATGCCGCTAATGCGTTGGGTTCGTTCATTAACGCCCGTCGTCGTCTGGAATTGCGCGGTGAGGCGAATGGCGTGACGGTATATGACGATTTTGCCCATCACCCAACGGCGATTCTGGCAACCCTGGCGGCACTGCGCGGCAAAGTTGGTGGTACGGCGCGTATCATTGCTGTGCTGGAACCGCGCTCTAACACGATGAAGATGGGGATCTGCAAAGACGACCTGGCGCCGTCATTAGGCCGTGCCGATGAAGTCTTTCTGCTGCAACCGCCTCACATTCCGTGGCAGGTCGCTGAAGTAGCAGAAGCCTGCGTTCAGCCTGCACACTGGAGTGGCGATGTTGATGCACTGGCGGATATGGTGGTGAAAACCGCCCAGCCTGGCGACCATATTCTGGTGATGAGCAATGGCGGTTTTGGTGGGATTCATCAGAAACTGCTGGATGGTCTGGCGAAGAAAGCGGAAGCTGCTCAGTAATTCTGCAGCCTTGCATGCTTATGTAGGCCGGATAAGGCGTTTACGCCGCATCCGGCGTTTGAGCATAGTGCCTGATGCGACGCTTGACGCGCCTTATCAGGCCTGGAGGTCCGCCGCATCCGGCAAACCATACTCACATCAACAACGAAAATTACCCGTCGTTTTCCGCTAATTCGCGCAGATACTGGAAAATCTGTCGCGCGGATTTCGGCGGTTTATTTCCTTCTTTCTCTTTCTTCGCGTTGCGGATCAGAGTACGTAGTTGCTGGCGATCGGCATCTGGCCACAGGTTCAATACTTCGGCGATGGCGTCATCACCGTGATCAATTAAACGATCGCGCAGATTTTCCAGTTTATGGAACAGCACCACCTGCTGGTTATGGCGGTTTTTTAGCTTATCCAGCGCCTGACGTATCGGTTCTACATCACGCTGGCGCAGCATCTTACCGATGAGCTGCAACTGGCGGCGGCGACCTTCCATCTTAATACGCTGGGCTAACTCGATGGCTGCACGCAGATCCTCATCTAATGGGATCTTATCCAGCGCGTTTTTCCCCAGATCAACAATTTCCGCGCCCAGGCGTTTTAGCTCCTCGGCATCACGTTTAATTTCACTTTTACTGACCCAGATAATTTCATCGTCTTCGTCTTCGATGTCATCACCGGGAACGTCGTCGAGCCAGTCTTCGGGCTGCTTAGTCATGTCAGGCTCCTTAAAAAAAGAGGCTAATGTTACCAGTTAAGATGCGCACTGAAAAACGGTTCTCTGTTAGACTTCAGAGAAACTCTCTACATTATGGCACTTGCAATGAAAGTAATCTCTCAAGTTGAAGCGCAGCGCAAGATTCTGGAAGAAGCAGTTTCGACTGCGCTGGAGTTAGCCTCAGGCAAATCGGACGGTGCGGAAGTTTCCGTCAGCAAGACTACCGGCATTAGTGTAAGCACGCGTTATGGTGAAGTGGAGAATGTCGAGTTCAATAGCGATGGTGCGCTGGGGATCACCGTGTATCACCAGAACCGTAAAGGTAGCGCATCATCCACTGATTTAAGCCCACAGGCCATTGCCCGCACCGTACAGGCGGCGCTGGATATTGCGCGTTACACTTCGCCAGATCCCTATGCAGGCGTGGCAGACAAAGAACTGCTGGCTTTTGATGCACCGGATCTTGACTTGTTCCACCCAGCGGAAGTTTCCCCGGATGAAGCTATTGAACTGGCTGCACGCGCGGAACAGGCGGCATTGCAGGCGGATAAACGTATCACCAATACCGAAGGCGGCAGCTTTAACAGCCACTACGGCGTAAAAGTTTTCGGCAACAGCCACGGTATGTTGCAGGGGTACTGCTCAACGCGTCATTCGCTCTCCAGTTGTGTTATTGCGGAAGAAAATGGCGATATGGAGCGTGATTACGCCTACACCATTGGTCGCGCGATGAGCGATTTACAAACGCCAGAGTGGGTTGGGGCAGAGTGCGCTCGCCGAACTCTATCGCGACTGGCGCCGCGTAAACTCTCCACTATGAAAGCGCCGGTAATTTTTGCCAATGAAGTTGCCACGGGTCTGTTTGGTCACTTGGTTGGCGCGATTGCTGGTGGCGCGGTCTACCGTAAATCGACCTTCCTGCTCGACTCGCTAGGTAAACAAATTCTACCGGACTGGCTGACCATTGAAGAACATCCGCATCTACTGAAAGGACTGGCATCCACGCCGTTTGACAGTGAAGGTGTGCGTACCGAGCGCCGCGATATCGTCAAAGATGGCATCCTGACCCAGTGGTTGTTGACCAGCTATTCTGCGCGCAAGCTGGGGCTGAAAAGTACCGGACACGCGGGCGGTATTCACAACTGGCGCATTGCTGGACAAGGGTTAAGCTTCGAACAAATGCTCAAAGAGATGGGCACCGGGCTGGTGGTGACGGAGCTGATGGGTCAGGGTGTGAGCGCGATCACCGGTGATTATTCCCGTGGCGCGGCGGGCTTCTGGGTAGAGAACGGCGAAATCCAGTATCCGGTGAGTGAAATCACCATCGCAGGTAATTTAAAAAATATGTGGCGCGATATCGTTGCTGTTGGTAATGATATTGAAACGCGCAGTAACATACAGTGTGGTTCTGTTCTGTTACCGGAGATGAAAATCGCCGGGCAGTAAACAAACTGGCGCGACCTGCCGCGTCAAATCTTAATAAGGAAAAATGGAAGGAAGTGTGCAATGCGTAAAAGCCTGTTAGCTATTCTTGCTGTCTCTTCGTTAGTATTCAGTTCGGCGTCGTTTGCCGCTGGGCTGGAAGACAATATGGAAACCCTTAACGACAATTTAAAAGTGGTAGAAAAAGCGGATAACGCGGCGCAAGTCAAAGATGCGCTAACCAAAATGCGTGTCGCGGCACTGGATGCGCAAAAAGCGACGCCGCCGAAGCTGGAAGGCAAATCATCGGACAGTCCCGAGATGAAAGACTACCGCCATGGTTTTGACATTCTGGTTGGTCAGATTGACGATGCGCTGAAGTTGGCAGACGAAGGCAAAGTGAAAGAAGCACAGGCCGTCGCAGAGCAACTGAAAACGACCCGCAACGCCTATCACAAGAAGTATCGTTAATTCCTTATTGGGCGGTGAAACGTTACCGCCCAATGCTCTTCTCCTTTCATCACTTCCCCGCAGAATTTACTTTCAACACGGCTATTTCCCTGTGTATATCCCCATTATACGCACAGTCAGGGAACGACTGACCAACCCACAAGAGGCCATTAAGGTCCGACTGGATGAACTATGAGCTGGCTTTTGAGCCGCGGGCGCTGAAAGAGTGGCAAAAACTGGGCGTGACAGTCCGGGAACAATTTAAAAAAGGCTTGAGGATGTGCTGAAAAGGTCGCGCAATCCATCGACTAAACTACGGGATTTACCGGGCTGCTACAAAATTAAGCTTCGCACACTGGGATATCGCCTGGTCTATCAGGTCAATGATAAAGAGTTGCTCGTGTTGGTGATAGCTATTGGTAAGAGAGAGTACTCAGCCGTTTATGAAGACGCGACAAAACGGCTGGATGAGTGACTAACGCAAATGATGCACCACCTGGTTGCTGCTACCGCGCCAGATCAGGGAAGGATCTTTTAAATCCTGTACAAATTTGCCATCGACCAGCACATTAATCAAATCAACAACCTGCATTTGCTCAGCGTTGAGTTCATCGAGTTTATAGCCTGTCCATACCCAGATGTCTTTACCCGGACACTCGGCGCGGATGCGTTGCACCAGTTTTAAAATGTCCGGCACGTTTTGCGGATGCAGCGGATCGCCGCCGGAAAGAGAAATTCCCTGGCGTTTAATGCGGGTGTCGTTCAGATCGTTGATGATCTGGTCTTCCATTGCTTTGGTAAATGGCTGACCGGAATTTAACCGCCAGGTGCTTTTGTTATAGCAGCCGGGGCACTCATGAACGCACCCTGAGACAAACAAGGTGCAGCGAGTGCCGGGGCCGTTGACGATGTCGACAGGATAGTATTGATGGAAGTTCATATTTCGCCTGGCTTATCAGTCCGCGTGTAGGTCGGATAAGGCGTTTACGCCGCATCCGGCAATCAACGCCGTATCCGGCAATCAACGCCTGATGCGACGCTGTCGCGTCTTATCGGGTCTACAACTGTTATTGCCATGTAGGCCGGATAAGGCGTTTATGCCGCATCCGGCATTTGCTTACCGCAGAGTGGGGATCAACCTATCTGCCCATTCCCCAAATGTTTAACGCGGCGCTTAACTTCTTCCTGCTTACCGGCGTTAAACGGGCGAGCATCAGGGCTACCTAAATATCCGCACACGCGGCGAGTCACCGACACACGGGAGGTGTCATGGTTACCACATTTCGGGCAAGTGAATCCTTTGCTGGTACATTCAAACTCGCCGGTAAAACCACACTCGTAGCACTCATCGATTGGCGTGTTAGTGCCGTAATACGGTACATGCTGATAGCTGTAGTCCCAGACATCTTCCAGTGCCTTCAGGTTATGCTGAATGTTTGGATACTCGCCGTAGCAAATGAAACCACCGTTCGCCAGCGGCGGGTAAGGTGCTTCAAAGTCGATTTTGTCGTACGGATTTACCTTTTTCTCCACATCGAGGTGGAAGCTGTTGGTGTAGTAGCCTTTGTCAGTTACGCCCGGCACCACGCCAAACTCAGCGGTATCGAGACGGCAGAAACGGTCGCACAGGTTTTCACTCGGCGTGCTGTACAGGCTGAAACCGTAGCCAGTTTCTTCTTTCCACTGATCGACTGCCTGACGCAGACGTTCGACAATCGCAATACCTTTTGCGCGAAGCTGTTCGTTATCATAAACATGCTCGCCGCCGAACAGCGCGTTAATGGTTTCGTGGATACCGATGTAGCCCAACGATATAGACGCACGACCGTTTTTGAAAATTTCAGAAACGTCATCGTCGGCATTCAGACGTACGCCGCAGGCACCTTCCATATAAAGGATCGGAGCCACGCGTGCTTTCACGCCTTCCAGACGGGCGATACGGGTCATCAGCGCTTTACGCGCCAGCACCAGACGCTCATCCAGCAGCTTCCAGAAGGTGGCCTCATCGCCTTTCGCTTCCAGTGCAATACGCGGCAAGTTCAGACTGATGACGCCAAGGTTGTTGCGGCCATCGTGGATCTGTTCGCCGTTTTCGTTTTCCCACACGCCAAGGAAGCTGCGGCAGCCCATCGGCGTTTTAAACGAACCGGTTACTTTCACTACCTGATCGTAGTTCAGAATGTCCGGGTACATGCGCTTGCTTGCGCACTCCAGCGCCAGTTGCTTGATGTCGTAGTTCGGATCGCCGGGCTTATGGTTCAGGCCATCGCGAATCGCAAACACCAGTTTCGGGAACACCGCAGTTTTACGGTTTTTGCCGAGGCCCGCGATACGATTACGCAGGATAGATTCCTGAATCAGGCGCGATTCCCAACTGGTGCCCAAGCCAAAGCCAAAGGTTACAAACGGCGTCTGGCCGTTGGCGGTGTGCAGGGTATTCACTTCATATTCCAGCGACTGGAAGGCGTCGTAGCACTCTTTGATGGTACGAGAGTTAGCGTAGCCTTCGGCGTCCGGGATATTCCACTCTTCGGCTGTTTTACGGTGTTTGTTGTAGCTGGCGGTAACAAACGGCGCCAGCACTTCATCAATACGGTTAATGGTGGTGCCGCCATAAATATGGCTGGCGACCTGAGCAATAATTTGCGCAGTCACTGCGGTAGCCGTAGAGATCGATTTCGGCGGCTCGATCTCGGCATTCCCCATCTTAAAGCCCTGGGTCAGCATGCCTTTCAGGTCGATCAGCATACAGTTGAACATCGGGAAGAACGGCGAGTAATCGAGATCGTGGTAGTGAATATCGCCGCGCTCATGCGCCTGCACCACATCACGCGGCAGCAGGTGCTGACGCGCATAGTGTTTAGCAACAATCCCGGCCAGCAGGTCGCGCTGGGTTGGAATCACCTTGCTGTCTTTGTTAGCGTTTTCATTGAGCAACGAAGAGTTGGTCTGCTCGACCAGGCCGCGAATCTCCTGGTTCAGGCGACCGCGTTTTTCACGTTCAATGTCGCGATCGTGACGGTACTCGATGTAAGCACGGGCCAGTTGTTTGTACGGGCCAGACATTAGCTGGTTTTCAACCGCGGTCTGGATCTCATTGATATCCACCTGGCTGCGGCCCTGCATCTGCTCGCTGACAATAGCGGCAACAGTGGCGCAATAATCAGCATCATCGACTTCCGCTGCTTTAGCTGCACGCAGAATGGCTTCTTTGATGCGCTCTGATTTAAACGGCACTTTGCAGCCGTCTCGTTTCATCACATGCGGTGTCATGATCGCTCCATATTTTTAAGAACAGGTTATCCACAGAAATTGGGAAAGGTGTTTTCCGGTTTTTTCGTTTCGTTTTCCGGCGCTTTCCACAATCACCATCCGCTTATCCACAACTCCATACCTTTTAAAAGGAAAGCTGTAGTAGCAATTATAGCCGATTAATACAACATATTGGGTTGGTGGGCATTTTAAAGTCTATATATAGTGCTTTGCATCAAGGATGTTTGAGGTTTTTTTGATGTAGCTCAAAGTAAAAAGCAGAGTGTACGGATGGCGGGCGCTACAGAGATATGTAAATTTTCTAATGATTTTCTGATTGGAAAATCAACAAAAACAAGATGCTTGTCGAGGCAGGCCCCGGAAATATTCGTTTTACCGGGGCATGGTGAAGAGTTATCGCTGCAACCACCAGACAGCCTCAAAAGGCCGTAATGTCATGGCGCATGGTTGTGGTGACGCTTCTTCATAGTTATGCATCAGAAGCTGCCAGTCACCGCGAATTTGCGTTGGCTGCCAGGATTGTACGTCACGGCTCAGGTTGGCAATCACCAATAGACTTTGTCCCTGCCATTCACGACGATAACACCACAATGCAGGACTGATTGGCAGCAGATCCTGATAATTACCCCATGTCAGAATGGGTTCTTGTTTGCGTAGTGCAATTAACTTCTGATAGGTGTAAAACACCGAGGATTCATCGGCCAGCGCGGTTTCCACGTTGATTTCCTGATAGTTATCGCACAGGCCAATCCACGGCTTACCAGTAGTAAATCCTGCGTTATCGCCATTGTTCCACTGCATCGGCGTACGACTGTTGTCGCGAGATTTACTGGCAAGGATTGCTAATAACTCGTCAGCATCACGCCCATTGCTACGCAATTCAGCAAACATATTGAGACTTTCAACGTCGCGATAGTCGGTAATGCGCGTGAAATGCGGGTTGGTCATACCAATCTCTTCACCCTGGTAGATATACGGTGTTCCCTGCATACCATGCAGCACCATCGCCAGCATTTTAGCTGCTGGCTCGCGGTATTGGTCTTCATCGCCAAAACGAGAAACAATGCGTGGCTGGTCATGGTTACACCAGAACAAGGCATTCCACGCGATGTTGTGCATTCCCTGTTGCCAGTAGCGGAACAACGTTTTCAGTGCCACAAAGTCGGGTTTAGCCAGCGTCCATTTTTCACCATCGGGATAATCGACTTTTAGGTGGTGAAAATTAAAGGTCATCGACAATTCACTGCCTGTTAACGCTGCGTATCGCTGGCAATGTTCAAGGCTGGTGGAGGACATTTCGCCTACGGTCATTAACCCGCGTGGCGTAAACACATCACGGTTCATTTCGTGCAAAAACTCGTGTACACGTGGCCCGTCTGTATAAAAGCGGCGCCCATCGCCATCCAGATCGTTAGGGAAGTTCTGGTCCTTAGAAATCAGATTCACCACATCCAGACGCAGCCCGTCGACGCCACGATCGGCCCAGAACTCACAGACTTTCTTCAGTTCCGCGCGTACCTCCGGGTTCTCCCAGTTGAGATCCGCCTGTTCTGGTGCAAACAGATGTAAATAGTACTGTCCGCTTTCTGCGTGCCAACGCCAGGCATTGCCGCCGAATTTAGAACGCCAGTTGTTCGGGGGGATACCCGGTTCACCATCACGCCAGATATAAAACTGACGATAAGGACTTTCTTTCTTCAGCGCCTCGTGAAACCAGGCATGTTGGGTAGAGGTATGGTTAAACACCATGTCGAGAATGACACGAATGCCGCGCGATTTTGCCTGTGTCACCAGTTCGTCAAAATCATCCAGCGTGCCGTAAGTGGGATCAATCGCCGTGTAGTTCGCTACGTCATAACCATTATCGACCTGGGGAGAGACATAAAAAGGCGTCAGCCAGATAGCATCGACGCCCAGTTTTTGCAGATAGTCCAGGCGTTGGATAACGCCACGTAAATCGCCGGTGCCGCTGCCCGTGGTGTCCTGAAAGCTCTTTGGATAGATCTGGTAGATAACACCGTTTTGCCACCAGTGGGGAAGATGAGTCATTACGTATTTCCTGCAAATGCGAGGGGCGCAATGACGCCCCGAAGAAAATTAAACAATTTCAAGCGTGCCCAGGCGGTGTTTACGCTGGTAGATAAACGAGGTGAGCACAATCGGAACGATGATGGCGACAGCCATTGCCAGCGCAAATACCTGCCAGTAGCTCGGCTGAATCGAGAGAATGCCCGGCAGACCACCAACACCAATGCCGTTTGCCATGACGCCGTTCAGGCCGCACAGCAATCCTGCCAGGCCAGAACCTACCATCGCGCACAGCATCGGAAAGCGATATTTCAGGTTGATGCCGTACATTGCAGGCTCAGTGACTCCAAGCCAGGCAGAGATAGCGGCAGGCACGGAGATCTCGCGTTCATTGTTCTTGCGACTGGAGATGATAATGCCCATCACGGCGGAGCCCTGAGCAATATTTGAGAGGGCAATCAGCGGCCAGACAGGTGTGCCGCCCATGCTTTGAATCATCTGCATATCAATAGCAAGTGTGGTCTGGTGTACGCCGGTGATCACCAGAGGCGCGTAAAGGAAGCCAAACAATGCTGCGCCAATGGGGGCAAAGCTGCCGGTCATCAGGTGGCGAACCGCAAAGGCAACGCCATCGCCGATCATGCGACCAAATGGACCAATCAGCGCATGAGCGAGGAATACGGCGAGGATCAGCGAAAAGACCGGAACCACGACCAGATAAAGGTAATCCGGCACGATGCGCTTAAGGCGAGTTTCAATAACGCCCAGCGCCAGCCCAGCTAACAGGGCCGGAATCACCTGTGCCTGATAGCCCACTTTAGCGATGCTAAACATGCCAAAGTTCCATACTTCCGGCACCTGCTGCCCGAGCAGATAGGCGTTCATCAGTTGCGGAGAAACCAGCGTCACGCCCAGCACGATACCGAGGATCGGCGTGCCGCCCATTTTTTTCACCGCTGACCAGCAAATCCCGACCGGCAGGTAGAAGAAGATGGCCTCACCGATCAACCACAGAAAATCGTAGATCGTTTGCAGGGAAGGGTACATTTGCGCCAGCGTCTGACCGTTGCTCATGGGCAGATCGCCGATCACATTACGAAAGCCGAGGATCAAACCGCCGCTAATCAATGCCGGGAGTAACGGGAAGAAGATCTCTGCGAAATGAGAGATCAACTGCTCATGCCATTTCATATTCTGCCGGGCGGCTTTTTTCACCTGCTCTTTATCGACCTGCGCCTGGCCGGTCGTCGCTATCAGCGCTTGATAGTAATCGCCAACGTTGGTGCCAATGACGACCTGAAATTGCCCGGCATTGGTGAAGCAGCCTTTCACCATCGGCAGTTGCTCGATTTCTTTCGGTCTGGCATTGCCCGGTTGGTTGAGGACAAAGCGCAGGCGGGTAATACAGTGACTTACCGTTGCGATATTGCCGCGCCCGCCAACCAGTTCTATTAACTGATCAATATCCGCTTGATTAACTTTGCTCATCATAAAGCCCCGTGGCAGATGACATATTTGGTTGGCTGCAGAATATATTGTCGGGAACAATTAAAAAATGGGAACGTTCCCGAAACGTAGCGAAGATCACAAATTATCGTTCAGGAAACGCTCAGGAAAGAGTGGCGGGAATGATGATCTGCTGGGGGGCGCAACGTCCGTTGATCTGCTCGATCAACTGGCTGGCGGCCTGTCGCCCGGCTTCCGCGTATCCGGGATCCACGGTGATGATCTCCGGGTGGAGGAACTTCATGAGCGGCGTATTACCAACGCTCGCCAGTTGCAAAGTGTTGATGTGCTGTTCTTGTAGGTACTTACTCGCGCCAAGCGCCAGCGTGTCAGTCGCACACAGTAAAGCGGTGGTCTCAGGCGTAATCACTTTTGCTACGTTCTCATAACCTTGCTTCATAGCAAGGCCTGGCAGAGCGGCAACAGGATGCAGTTTATGCGTGTTGCAGAATGCCAGATAGGCTTCGTGGCGCCGCTTACCGGTTGTCACGTCACTGTGCGGCACGCCGAGATAACTGATATTGCGATGCCCCAACTCGAGTAGCCGTTGCATCAGGATGTTGATCGCTCCTTCATCGTCATAGCAAACTGAAGCAAAACCTTTGGCGTCGCGTGCCAGCAGAACCAGCGATGACTGCCAGTGGGCTAACATGTCTTCCGTTATACCGGTAAAACCAAATAGCACTACGCCGTCAATATTACGGCGTTTCAGGACGCCCAGGTGCTCGGCAACTAATTGCGGGGAAAACTGGCTTTCCATCATAATTGGGTCGTAACCCTGTTCATAAAATGCAGGCAGCATGGTCTGAACGGCGAGGTTTTCTGATAACGAATCCAGACGGGTAACGATAATGGCGACGACTTTATCGCTTTGTCCACGCATGGCACGTGCGGAACGGGAAGGGGAAAATTCATGCTGATTCATCACGGCTTCCACGCGCTCACGTGTGCGCTGGCTCACGCCGCTTTCGTTATTCAGTACCCGGGAAACAGTGGATTTTCCCACGCCGCTTAAGCGTGCGATGTCTTTGATGGTCAGCCGATTTTGCATCCTGTTATCCCGTAACGTGCGTTTAATTATTTGAGACTAACTTTACCTGCGCATATGGCAATGAGCAAAGTCTGGTTTATCGTTGGTTTAGTTGTCAGCGAGTATTATATCGCCATAAATGCTACGAATATTATTAGATTCTCCTTATTATTCGTGGCGCTATTTTTTCACTTACCGGAGGTTATATGGAACCTGATCCCACGCCTCTCCCTCGATGGAGATTAAAACTTTTCCGGTAAGCCCGTCTTTTCACGGCGTTACCGGATGCGTAAGGCCGTGACGTTTTAACGTCCCTGCTCATTTTTATTACCTTCAGGTAAGGTTTTACTACGCCTGAAGATATTTTCTGCACCATGCTTACAGGGTGCGGAGGGACTTCCTATGTTTAAAGAAATTTTTACCCGGCTAATTCGCCATTTACCTTCTCGTCTGGTCCATCGCGACCCGCTGCCTGGCGTGCAGCAGACAGCGAATACTCCGATCCCGCCTTCCTTAAGCGCGCATTGTCTGAAAATGGCGAATATGCCAGAAGACGAATTATGGAAAACCTTCGGCACGCATCCAGAAGGGTTAAATCAGGCGGAAGTGGAATCTGCCCGCGAAAAACATGGCGAGAATAAATTGCCCGCGCAACAACCGTCACCGTGGTGGGTACATTTGTGGGTTTGTTATCGCAACCCATTTAATATTTTGCTCACTATTCTCGGAGGGATTTCCTACGCGACGGAAGATTTATTTGCCGCAGGCGTGATTGCATTGATGGTAGGTATTTCTACATTGCTGAATTTTATTCAGGAAGCGCGCTCCACCAAAGCGGCAGACGCCCTGAAAGCGATGGTCAGCAATACCGCGACGGTGCTGCGGGTAATTAACGATAAAGGTGAAAATGGTTGGCTGGAGATCCCGATCGATCAGCTAGTGCCCGGCGATATTATTAAACTGGCAGCAGGAGATATGATCCCGGCTGATTTACGTATTTTGCAGGCTCGGGATCTGTTCGTCGCCCAGGCGTCGTTAACCGGCGAGTCTCTACCCGTTGAAAAAGCAGCAACCACCCGGCAGGCAGAGCACAGCAATCCGCTGGAGTGCGACACTCTGTGTTTTATGGGCACCACCGTGGTTAGTGGTACGGCACAGGCGATGGTGATTGCCACTGGCGCAAATACCTGGTTTGGTCAACTGGCGGGACGCGTTAGTGAACAGGAGAGTGAACCAAATGCTTTCCAGCAAGGGATCAGTCGCGTCAGTATTTTGTTGATTCGCTTTATGCTGGTAATGGCGCCTGTGGTGCTGTTCATCAATGGTTATACCAAAGGCGACTGGTGGGAGGCGGCGCTGTTTGCGCTTTCGGTTGCTGTGGGTTTAACGCCAGAAATGTTGCCGATGATTGTTACCTCGACGCTGGCGCGTGGCGCGGTAAAGCTGTCGAAACAGAAAGTGATCGTCAAACACCTGGATGCCATTCAGAACTTTGGCGCAATGGATATTCTTTGCACTGATAAAACCGGCACCCTGACACAAGATAAAATTGTGCTGGAAAATTATACCGATATCTCAGGTAAAACCAGCGATCGCGTGCTGCATAGCGCGTGGCTGAACAGTCATTATCAGACCGGGCTTAAAAACCTGCTTGATACAGCAGTGCTGGAAGGGATAGATGAAGAGTCTGCGCGCCAGTTGGCGAGCCGTTGGCAGAAAGTGGATGAAATTCCGTTTGATTTCGAACGCCGTCGGATGTCGGTAGTGGTGGCGGAGAATGCTGAACATCATCAACTGGTTTGTAAAGGGGCATTGCAGGAGATCCTCAATGTGTGTTCGCAGGTGCGCCACAATGGCGAGATTGTTCCGCTTGATGACACCATGCTGCGGCGTATTAAACGGGTGACTGATACGCTGAATCGTCAGGGATTGCGCATTGTTGCGGTAGCGACGAAATATCTGCCAGCGCGTGAAGGGGATTACCAGCGGATTGATGAATCTGACCTGATCCTTGAAGGTTACATCGCCTTTCTTGATCCGCCTAAAGAGACAACGGCGCCGGCACTACGAGCGTTAAAGGCGAGTGGCATCACCGTGAAAATCCTTACCGGTGACAGCGAACTGGTGGCGGCGAAGGTGTGCCACGAAGTGGGGTTGGATGCGGGAGAGGTGGTCATCGGCAGTGATATTGAAACGTTATCTGACGACGAGCTGGCAAGCCTGGCACAACGTACCACGCTGTTTGCCCGTCTGACGCCGATGCATAAAGAACGCATTGTGACCTTGCTGAAGCGCGAAGGACATGTGGTTGGCTTTATGGGCGATGGTATTAATGACGCGCCCGCTTTACGTGCCGCGGATATCGGTATTTCCGTGGATGGCGCGGTGGATATTGCCCGTGAAGCGGCAGATATTATTCTGCTGGAGAAAAGCCTGATGGTGCTGGAAGAAGGGGTCATTGAAGGACGTCGTACTTTCGCCAACATGCTGAAATACATCAAAATGACGGCGAGTTCTAACTTCGGTAATGTGTTCAGTGTGCTGGTGGCGAGTGCTTTCTTGCCTTTCTTGCCGATGCTGCCATTGCACTTACTGATCCAGAACCTGCTGTATGATGTGTCGCAGGTGGCGATCCCGTTTGATAACGTCGACGATGAGCAAATTCAAAAGCCGCAACGCTGGAACCCGGCGGATCTGGGGCGCTTTATGATCTTCTTCGGACCGATCAGCTCGATCTTCGATATTCTGACATTTTGCCTGATGTGGTGGGTATTCCATGCCAACACGCCGGAAACGCAAACGCTATTTCAGTCGGGCTGGTTTGTGGTGGGATTATTGTCGCAAACGTTGATTGTGCATATGATCCGCACCCGTCGGATCCCGTTTATTCAGAGCCGTGCTTCTTGGCCGTTAATGGTCATGACGGTGATCGTAATGATCGTGGGGATCGCATTGCCGTTTTCGCCACTGGCAAGTTATCTGCAGCTGCAGGCGCTGCCATTAAGCTATTTCCCGTGGCTGGTTGCGATTCTGGCAGGGTATATGACGCTAACGCAACTGGTGAAAGGGTTTTATAGCCGCCGCTACGGTTGGCAGTAAACACGTGATGAAACTGACCTGAAATACTCTTTCAGGTCAGCCATTTATTCAAAGAGCTGAACAAAAAAATAGATTACTGAAAAAATAAAAAAACAAATAAACGTCCAGCTCAAATTATAAAGGGCGCTGTAGCTATTATTTACAGAACGAGAGAGATAGATGTCTTCTTTTTTAATGTGTCTGGCGGAGATGTTGCGATACAGGCGAATATAATAAACACAATAAAGTAATAAAGGCGGTATTACCCATCCACCTGTAGGTTTGCCAAATATAAGCGTGAGTATAATGGAGACGGCAAAGAAAAGCAGAAAGACGATTTGCGCTTTGGATTCTATTTTTTTTAATTCACTTCTTACGCCTTCTGCGTGCTGTTCTTGCCAGCGCCGCAGCGTACTAACACTAAATTGATAGTGTTCACATAATTCTTTATTAGGCGCACCCTTTTTTGACTGCTGTAAAATTTCAGCAATTTGTTCATCAGTGAAACGGGCTTTAGCCATCTTCAACCCTCCGTGGTTGAATCAGATAATCCAGGCGCGAAACCTGGATTATCTTTTTGAAAGAGATTAGCGACGAACAGCGATCGCTTCGATCTCAATCTTCACGTCTTTCGGCAGACGGGCAACTTCAACACAAGAACGTGCCGGGAAGGTCGCATTGTGTTCGGTGAAGAAGGCTTCGTAAGTGGCGTTCACGGTTGCGAAGTCGTTCAGATCTTTTACAAACACGGTGGTTTTAACGATGTCGCCCACTTTCAGGCCAGCCGCTTCCACGATAGCTTTCACGTTATCCAGCGACTGACGCGCCTGTGCAGCTACGTCTGCCGGTACTTCGCCAGTTTTTGGGTTTACCGGGATCTGACCGGAGGTGATGATCATACTGCCCAGATCAACGCCCTGAACATAAGGACCGATGGCTGCGGGTGCATTTTCCGTCGCGATAGTTTTGCTCATGATTTCTCCTTTATTACAGCGGTAAAAAGTCTGGTTCATTATAGGGAGACAGACTTTTATTACAAACCGCAATTAATTGGCCAGCACCACATTATGCGAAAACTCTTTTTCGCAGTATTTACATTTGAGCGCGATATCATTGGCGCGTTTTCTCACTGCAAAGCTGGAAGAAACCGGTTCGGCATGGCTGATACAGTTGCTGTTCGGGCAGACCAACACATTATCAATACGTTCCGGCAAGCTGGGGCGCGATTTGCCAACGACTTCATAGTTGTCGATACGATTTACCGTGGCTTGTGGGGCGTACAGGGCCAGTTGATTAACCTGAGCGTCGGTCAGGAAGGTATTTTCGATTTTTATCAGATCCTTACGCCCCAACTCACCAGAAGGCAGATTCAGGCCGATGGTAATACGTTGATCTGTTTCGGTCAGCTTGAACAAACTCAACAGTTTAAAACCGATCTGGGCGGGGATATGGTCGATTACCGTGCCGCGTTTAATCGCTTCAACCTGCAATTTATTATCGTGTGTCATCTCTTTTTCCCCTTACAGTACCAGATCGCGATTCAGAACCAGTGCCAGTAACGCCTGGCGAGCGAAAATCCCATTACCTGCCTGCTGGAAGTACCAGGCGTGCGGCGTTTTATCAACATCGGTGGCAATCTCATCAACACGCGGCAGCGGATGCAGCACTTTCATATTGGCTTTGGCGTTGTGGAGATCGCTGGCGCGTAGAACAAACTGCGCTTTCACGTTGGCGTATTCGGACGGGTCCAGGCGCTCTTTTTGCACGCGAGTCATGTACAAAATATCCACTTCTGCCATGACTTCTTCAATGGCGCTGTGTAGGCTCCAGGAGATACCTTTTTCATCGAGCATATCCAGAATGTACTGCGGCATTGCCAGCGCATCCGGGGCGATGAAGTAAAAACGGTTGCCGTCAAATTTCGCCAGCGCCTGAGTCAGAGAGTGAACGGTACGGCCATATTTCAGGTCACCGACCATCGCAACGCGAAGATTGTCCAGGCGTCCCTGGGTTTCCTGAATAGTGAACAGATCCAACAGAGTTTGCGTCGGATGCTGGTTGGAGCCATCACCGGCATTCAGCACCGGTACATTGCCAGAAAACTCAGTAGCCAGACGTGCCGCACCTTCCTGCGGATGGCGCATCACAATCGCATCAACATATGTGCTGATAACCGAAATGGTGTCGGCCAACGTTTCCCCTTTTTTACCCAGTGACGTGTTGGCGCTGTCGGAGAAGCCCACCACGCTGGCGCCCAGGCGGTGCATGGAGGTTTCGAAAGAGAGGCGGGTACGGGTTGAAGCTTCGAAGAAGCAACTGGCAATCACTTTATGCTTTAGCAGCTCCGGTTGTGGGTTAGCTTTCAGTTTCGCCGCAGTCGCCAGCACCAGATTGAGGTCATCGCGACTAAGGTCGTTTATGGAAATGATATGTTTCTGATATAGCGGGTTAGCCATGTTTATCTCCTGACGCCTGGGCAAAAAAAAGCCCCTCGATTGAGGGGCTGGGAACGGGTGATCAACGGGAAGAAAAACGGCAGGCCAGCGTCTTTTTTCAGACGCGGTAAGACAAAATGTCGAACACACTGAACCATACATCCTCCCGGCAAATTGTCCGGCATTATACTCAGCCAGAAAGTGGGATCAAGCAGTTAATGCAATAATTTCCAAAAGTAAACGATTGTAGTGAATTTATATGTCTTAAAATTGAATTTATAACGCATTGTGTTTTCAAGTGTAATGGGGAGAAAAACATGCGCCAGCGCAATCTGGCGATAAAAAATGCTGGTATGGCAGTAAGGAATTACGTATAACGAGATAAATGAAACGATGTTTTAATTGAGGGAAATAAAAGATGATCATCGGAAATATTCATAATCTCCAGCCATGGCTGCCAGAAGAGTTTCGCCAGGCAATAGAGCACATCAAAGCGCATGTAACGGCAGAAACGCCAAAAGGTAAGCACGATATCGAAGGCAACCGTCTGTTTTATCTTATCTCTGAAGATATGACCGAGCCGTTTGAGGAGCGTCGTGCGGAGTACCACGCCCGCTATCTCGACATCCAGATTGTGTTAAAAGGGCAGGAAGGTATGACCTTCAGTACACAATCTGCGGGGGCGCCGGAAACCGACTGGTTGGCTGATAAAGACATCGCCTTTTTACCGGAAGGCGTTGAGGAGAAGACCGTTATCCTTAATGAAGGCGATTTTGTTGTGTTCTATCCGGGTGAAGTTCACAAGCCGTTGTGTGCGGTAGGCGCGCCAGCGAGGGTTCGCAAAGCCGTTGTGAAAATGCTGATGGCGTGATGACCTTTCGCCGTAAATAACTCCAGGTTTACGGCGAACTGCGTGAAAAGAGCGTTTTCTGATATTTTTTTGCTAGATAAAGTCGTAACAATCGGGCGTTCTCACTAACTCAAGGAGCGCGTCATGGGAAGTTTCAATACCTCAGTTTCGAATAATTATCCTGGTATACTAAATGCCGATAATCTCCTCCTGAATAAAAAAGACTTAAATACCTTACAGACAGGAATTAATCATCTTGCCAGTATTGCCGGAGGACAAAATAACACTGGAAATATTCGCTCACCAAAAGCTTTTTTAGAGTTTCTGGTATGGGTATTTACGTTGGGGCATGTGAATTTTAACGAAATCCGCCACGAGGCGGGGAAAAAAATGATGGCGAATGTAACTGCTACTAATCATTTTAAAGATGATAATGGTGATGAAATAATGCAGTTTTACACGATAAATTCAGAGGTGAATGGGAGTGGTTTATCAGAGGTAATTATAGAAATTAAATTTGATGCGTCTTCTTATGATGGGATCCCGCGAGGGCATACAGCTATTATACATCAACAACCTGACGGTTCGAGTATTCGTTATGAGGGAAACTCGTTCGAAAGAAAAGATAATAGCTCGTTGCTCCTGATAGCTAACAAAGTTTTTGAGTATTATCAGCGTGATATTAATAATCAAATTGCGATAGAGATAAACAACCTCAATAAAAATGGTGAAGATGAGGTTATTTATAAAGAAATAGCGGATAATATATTAAATAGAATGTCACCACAAATAGAGTGCGGACATTTGTTAGTAATACCTTATCTGAATGATGAAATTCTTCCTCACTTACTGAATGAAAAAGACGGTATACTTAAAAAAATTAATGATATTGAATATCATGGTATCTCAGAGGGAACCAGCAAAGAAGAAATAAATGATGAAATTAATCGTGTCAAAATTACTCTCTCTCATATACTTATCGATTACTTAGACAATGCGAAAGTTGACCTCTCTCCGGTCCTGATATCGATGTTAGAAGATTTTTCAGATTTGCCATATATTAATGACGTAAAAATACTGGAGTGGTGTTTTAATAAAAGTCTGAAATACATGGATGATGAATCAAAAATAAAATATGCATGCGAAATGGTTAATAAAATTGATTGTGGTCGTGAGCAGCCTAAAATAGCTGGGTTATTGCTTTCAATTCTAAGTAAGGATGCGTATAGAAATAATGAGTCAATACATGATCTTATTTGGGGTGAAGTCATTAAGAATGTTGATGTTTTTGAGTTAAGTTCTCAAGAGAAATTTAATTTAATACAAGTTTGTTTTAATAATGCTAAGTCACTGTTTAAAACAATACCTGCCTCTGTATTGACGAATAGCATTTTTTTAAATGATTTTTTTATCAATAATTCTAATATGTTTTCCTGGTATTTTCCTCAGTTGCTTGAGCAGTATAAACTCTGTAAGAGCGAGCTGGATAAAATAGAAATTCATATAGATGATTTAGAGAAAAATAAAACTGGTATACAAAATAAATCGCATTATTGGCAATTTTTTAACCAGCTTTCACTTGATGAGTTAACACTCAGAAAGTGCCTTATGTTGACCATTTTAAAATCAAATTGTGATATATCAATGTTTATTGATGAAGAGCAGTTGAATGCATTTAATTACCCAGAAAATTTAAGAGATACAATACAAAAATATGGATGGAAGAAATAAATTATCGTTGTCTGGAATAATGTGATGCCGGGATAACGTTGTATTTCCCGGCATCGTCATATCCATTATTTGCTGAGCGTCGCGACCATGACTGCTTTGATGGTATGCATACGGTTTTCCGCCTGATCAAAGACAATACTGGCGGCGGATTCAAAAACTTCATCAGTGACTTCTATTCCACCATGCAGACCAAATTCTTCAGCCATCTTTTTGCCCTGCGTTGTTTGATCGTCATGAAAGGCGGGCAGGCAGTGCAGAAATTTAATCTGCGGGTTACCGGTGAGCTGCAGCATCTTGCTATTCACTTGATAATCACGCAGTAACGCGATGCGTTCAGCCCATTTCTCTTTCGCTTCTCCCATCGACACCCACACATCCGTGTAGATAAAGTCGGCATCTTTAACGCCTGCCGCAACATCTTCCGTCAGGGTGATATTTCCGCCATGTTTCTGTGCCAGCGCGCGGCATTCGGTAACCAGTGAGGCTTCCGGCCAGCACGCTTGCGGGGCGACCAGCCGCAGATCCAGGCCAGTCAGCGCCGCCGCTTCCAGCATTGAGTTGCCCATGTTGTTACGCGCATCTCCGGCATAGACCAGCGTCATTTCATTAAACGCTTTACCCGGTAAATGCTCCTGCATGGTCAGCAGATCCGCCAGAAGCTGTGTTGGGTGAAACTCATTGGTCAGACCGTTCCAGACTGGCACACCTGCATATTCCGCCAGCGTTTCGACAATCTCCTGACCATAGCCGCGATACTGAATACCGTCATACATCCGACCAAGTACGCGGGCGGTATCCTTAATCGATTCTTTATGACCAATCTGACTGCCGCTTGGGCCGAGGTAAGTGACGCGTGCACCCTGATCATATGCGGCAACTTCGAAAGAGCATCGAGTACGGGTCGAGTCTTTTTCGAAGATGAGCGCGATATTTTTACCCGTGAGTTTGGCTTCTTCTTTGCCGTTTTTCTTATCAGCTTTCAGTTTCGCGGCTAACTGGAGCAGGCTATTGAGTTCCGCTGGTGTGAAATCAAGTAATTTCAGGAAATGCTTATGATAAAACCCGGACATAGATCCCCCCTGTGGCTGACGCTGTTGTGAATTAAAATTCACTTTATATGTATTATTATTCATTTGCAAGCTTGATACATAAATCTTTGTCACAAAGGTGGAGGCAATGTCAGTGGTGTGTGACAATAAGAGTATCGGCAGGACATTTAAGAGGAATAAGCCATGGCAAACCCGGAACAACTGGAAGAACAACGTGAAGAAACGCGTTTGATTATCGAAGAATTACTGGAAGATGGTAGCGATCCAGACGCGCTATATACCATTGAGCACCACCTTTCCGCAGACGATCTGGAAACACTGGAAAAAGCCGCGGTTGAAGCATTTAAACTGGGTTATGAAGTGACCGATCCAGAAGAGCTGGAAGTAGAAGATGGCGATATCGTGATTTGCTGTGACATTCTCAGCGAATGCGCTTTGAATGCCGAGCTGATTGACGCTCAGGTTGAGCAACTGATGACACTGGCGGAGAAATTCGACGTTGAGTACGACGGTTGGGGGACTTACTTTGAAGATCCTGATGGTGAAGACGGCGACGATGACGATTTTGTCGACGAAGATGATGACGGCGTCCGCCACTAATTAAGCGTTGACGACAAATGCAAAATTACCTGATGCGCTACGCTTATCAGGTCTACGAGGTTCCTGCAATCTATTGAATTTGTATGCCGGACAAGACGTTCACGCCGCATCCGGCATACACAAAAAGTACATTGTTATTGATCGGATGCCCGATAGTATGAACTGGCGGGCATTTTTTAGAGTTCGCGCAGCATCCGCACTTCACAATCCACATGGCCCGTACAGCCAAGCGCGTAGTCGATATGTTGAAAACCTAAATGTTCATACAGAGCAATAGCGTCTGTCAGAAAAGCTGTTGTTTCCAGATAGCAGCGTTTGAAGCCCATTTCTCGCGCCTGCTCCATCGCCATTAAAGCCAGTTTTTTCGCCAACCCTTTACCGCGAATGTCTGGAAGAAAATACATTTTTTGCAGTTCGCAAATGTCCGATTCACTACTCGTTAGTGGCGCAATTCCACCACCGCCTGCAACTTGACCATCATGTTCAATCACCCAATAAGCGTGACCCGGCTGGCTATACATTTGATACAACTCGTCGAGATTCGGATCGGCGACGGTGTAGCCTTTATCAGCGGTAAGGCCATACTCTGCAGAAACCTGGCGGATGACGCTGGCGATGGCTGCATTATCGGCAGCAGTAAGTTTGCGTAAACGGAGTGTGGGCGAAATGACGACATTCATAGCATAGCTCAATTTAAAATGTATGATTTATAGCTCACTTTAATACCACCCTAACTTATGTGGTGCAAGAAGAAGATAAATCGGAAAATATTAAGCATAGATCTCTTTAAGAAAGCGTATTCTAGACAGACCAGTACTACAGTGCTGGAATTATTATCTATATGAATGGAATTTATTTTAGGGATATGATTCATGAATGATGTAACCATCGGGAAAGATAATTCTCGTCACTCATTTGTATTCACCGGTAAAGGTGGTGAGTATTTTCTTATTTGTCTTGTGAATTTTTTACTGACAATTATTACTCTGGGTATCTATGGGCCGTGGGCATTGGTGAAATGCCGTCGTTATATTTATCAACACGTGACGCTCAAGGGGCAATCCTTTAGTTATAAAGGTACTGGAGGTGCTATTTTTATTAGTTTTTTATTCCTTATGGTGGTTTATTTTTTAAGTGTTTTTTGTTTTTCAAGTCAACACGTTGCGCTGGGGGTGCTCCTGTTTGCGCTCTTGATCTGCGGTATTCCATGTATGGCAGTAAAGAGTCTGCAGTATCAGGCGAACATGACCTCACTAAATGGCATTCGCTTTGGCTTTAACTGCTCTATGCTCCGTGCATGGTGGGTTATGTTAGGGCTGCCTGTTCTGTTGGCGTTAGCTTTTTGGTTCATTCTGTATCTTATTGCGCAAGTAACGACATTGATAGGGGGATTATTCTTTAACTTAGTGATGTTAAGTTTACTTTCTGTCGTCGGGCTGGGCGTTATTCATGGTGTTACCTATAGTAAATGGATGCCATTGTTAGGTAATAACTCAAAATTTGGCGTTCATCAATTTTCCATTAAGGTAAGCGTCAAAGATTGTGTTAAAGGATGTATGCTTGCAATATTAACCCTGGTTCCGTTCATTGTTGTGATCGGTATTATGATTGCGCCAGTATTCCAGCAGTTAATGATGATGAGCATGTTGGGACGAACTGATGCAGGCGGCGAGCTCATTATGCAATATTACTCGCAGATCATGGCTTCCTATTTTCTTTATTTCGTCGCGATTCTTGTTTTTGCCAGTTATCTCTATGCCACGTTACGCAATCTGTTTCTGAATAATCTGGCGCTGGCAAATGGAACAATCCGTTTTCATTCGTCCATTACCACGTTCGGTATACTTCTGCGCATGTTTGCTGTATTAATAGGTTCCTCAGTCACCTGTGGCCTGGCTTATCCCTGGCTAAAAATGTGGATGGTTAGCTGGATTGCCAACAATACCCACGTTCAAGGTGACCTTGATTCGCTGGAGTTAACCAATGATGACAAACCGCAGGATAGCGGTCCGTTAATGTGGATATCTCGCGGTATTATGCCGTATGTTCCGTTTATTTAAATAAAAAGGCCGGAGCATGCTCCGGCCTTCGTTTGTATAGTGAATATTACAGCGCGGCGATAACTGCCTGCTGCTCAATCAGTTTCGCTTTTGCTTCCGCATAGCCTTCCAGCTTCTCACGCTCTTTCGCGATGACCGCTTCCGGTGCGCGGGCGACAAAGCCTTCGTTCGCCAGTTTGTTCTCGATGCGGCTAATTTCACCTTCAATCTTCGCCACTTCTTTCGCCAGACGTGCCAGCTCATCTTCTTTGTTGATGAGGCCTGCCATCGGGATCAGCAGTTCTGCGCCGTCGACGATCTTTGTAACGGAAACCGGACCTTTATCATCAGCAGGCAGCACGGTGATGCTTTCCAGACGCGCCAGCGTTTGCAGGAAGCCACGGTTTTCATTTACGCGACGTTCTGCATCCGCGCTGCAACCACGCAGCAGCAGCTCCAGCGGTTTACCCGGTGCGATGTTCATTTCTGCACGGATGTTACGTACAGCAACGATCGCCTGTTTCAGCCACTCGGTGTCGGCCAGTGCGGCTTCATCAACCTGAGATGCATCGTACTGCGGGAACGGCTGCAGCATGATGGTGTCGGCAGTGATACCGCAAAGTACTTTCACACGCTGCCAGATGGTTTCGGTGATGAACGGAATGATCGGATGCGCGAGGCGCAGCAGACCTTCCAGCACGGTCACCAGCGTATGGCGAGTACCGCGCAGTTCGGCTTCGGTGCCACCGTTCATTACTGGCTTGGTCAGTTCCAGATACCAGTCGCAGAACTGGTTCCAGGTGAATTCATACAGAATGCCTGCGGCTATATCGAAGCGGAAGCTGTCCAGCGCTTCGCGGTACGCTTTGATAGTCTGGTTGAATTCCGCCAGAATCCAGCGGTCCGCCAGCGACAGCGTCATTTCGCCGCCGTTGAAGCCGCAATCCTGACCTTCAGTGTTCATCAGTACAAAGCGGCTGGCGTTCCACAGCTTGTTACAGAAGTTACGGTAACCTTCCAGGCGCTTCATATCCCAGTTGATGTCACGACCGGTAGAAGCCAGCGCCGCCAGGGTGAAGCGCAGCGCGTCAGTACCGTGCGGCTCAATGCCGTTCGGGAACTGCTTCTCGGTGCGCTTACGGATTTTGTCCGCCAGCTGCGGCTGCATCATATTGCCGGTACGTTTTTCCAGCAGTTCTGGCAGCGAAATACCGTCAACCATATCCAGTGGGTCGATAACGTTACCCTTGGATTTAGACATCTTCTGGCCTTCGTCGTCACGAATCAGACCGGTCATGTAAACGGTGTGGAACGGCACCTGCGGCTTGCCATTTTCATCTTTGATGAAGTGCATGGTCATCATGATCATGCGGGCAATCCAGAAGAAGATGATGTCAAAACCAGATACCATCACGCTGGTTGGGTGGAACTGGCGCAGTGCGTCGGTGTTTTCCGGCCAGCCGAGCGTGGAGAAGGTCCACAGCGCGGAGGAGAACCAGGTGTCGAGAACGTCTTCATCCTGACGCAGCGCAACATCAGCACCGAGGTTATTTTCTTTACGCACTTCGTCTTCGTTGCGGCCAACATAAACGTTACCCGCTTCGTCATACCATGCCGGGATACGGTGACCCCACCACAACTGACGAGAGATACACCAGTCCTGAATATCGCGCATCCAGGAGAAGTACATGTTTTCGTACTGCTTCGGTACGAACTGAATGTCGCCGTTCTCAACCGCTTCAACTGCCGGTTTCGCCAGGACATCGGCACGCACGTACCACTGGTCGGTCAGCATCGGTTCGATAACTACGCCGCCACGGTCGCCGTAAGGAACGGTCAGGTCGTGCGGTTTAATTTCTTCCAGCAGGCCGAGTGCGTCAACCGCAGCAACGACCGCTTTACGTGCAGCAAAACGCTCCAGTTTCTGGAATTCTGCGGGGATCTCGCTGGAATAAACGTCAGATTCGTTACCTTTGGTATCGAACACTTGGGCACTTTCACGGATATCGCCGTCAAAGGTCAGGATGTTGATCATCGGCAGGGCGTGACGTTTACCGACTTCATAGTCGTTAAAGTCGTGCGCCGGGGTGATCTTCACGCAGCCGGTGCCTTTTTCCATGTCGGCGTGTTCATCGCCAACGATCGGAATACGGCGGTTAACTAGCGGCAGAATGACATATTTGCCAATCAGATCTTTGTAACGCGGATCTTCCGGGTTAACGGCCACGCCGGTATCGCCCAGCAGGGTTTCCGGGCGGGTGGTCGCAACCACCAGATAATCTTTACCGTCTGCGGTTTTCGCGCCGTCAGCCAGCGGATAGCGGATGTGCCACATAGAACCTTTCGATTCGCGGTTTTCCACTTCCAGGTCGGAGATAGCGGTACGCAGTTTCGGGTCCCAGTTTACCAGGCGCTTGCCACGGTAAATCAGGTCTTCTTTATACAGACGAACGAAAACTTCTTTCACCGCATTGGACAGACCTTCGTCCATAGTGAAGCGCTCACGATCCCAGTCGACGGAGTTGCCGAGACGACGCATCTGGCGGGTAATGGTGCCGCCAGATTCTGCTTTCCATTCCCAGATTTTGTCGATAAAGGCTTCGCGGCCATAGTCGTGACGGGTTTTACCTTCTTCTGCGGCAATCTTGCGCTCAACGACCATCTGGGTAGCGATCCCGGCGTGGTCAGTACCGACCTGCCACAGGGTGTTTTTGCCCTGCATGCGCTGATAGCGGATCATGGTATCCATGATGGTTTGCTGGAAGGCGTGACCCATATGCAAACTGCCGGTGACGTTCGGCGGCGGGATCATGATGCAGAAACTTTCCTGGCTTTCATCGCCATTAGGCTTAAAGTAGCCCTGCTTTTCCCAGTGCTCGTAAAGCGGCTGTTCGATATCTTGTGGGTTATATGTCTTTTCCATTATTTCCAGGTTGCCGTATTCAGGTTGAAACCAGCCACGCGGTAGGCTTTATAGCGTTCGCGCGCCAGTTGTTTCAGAGAATCTTCATAAGGAACGAAGTCTACCACTTCTGTGAAAGCGGTGGCAAAATCTGCAAAGCTTGTTCGCAGACTAATCAATATATCGCGCGGACTGCTGCTGCGTTTTTGCGGCCAGGCGATCTCTACCGGTGCACCGCCGCGCGGTCCTTCTCCCGCTAAATTATGCGGAACAAAACTTTCTACCGGACGCGCCCACAGGGCTTCATCCAGCCGGTAAGCCTGCTGTTCATCTTCACAGGCGATGAGTACGCGCTTACCGCTGCGCCAACGTTCTGCGGCAATTTCACACACCAGCTGCTCAACGGCGCTTAAGCCATCGACGGTGGTGTCATTGTCCAGAAGGTAGAACGTTGCGTTTTTCATATATGAGGCTTCTTGTGGTGGATTTAAATACACATCAGGTAAATACCGTATTGCCTGATGCGACGCTGTCGCGTCTTATCAGGCTTACGAGTTCAGTGCTGTGTAGATCGGATAAGGCGTTTACGCCGCATCCGACAATAACAACAATGCCTGATGCAATTACTCTTCGCCGTTAAACCCTGCGCGGTTTAGCAGGAACTGTGCCAGCAACGCTACCGGACGACCGGTTGCGCCTTTTGCCTTGCCAGAACGCCAGGCGGTTCCGGCGATATCCAGGTGCGCCCAGTTGTACTTACGGGTAAAGCGCGACAGGAAACAACCCGCGGTAATCGCCCCGCCTGGACGTCCGCCAATATTCGCCATATCGGCAAAATTGGACTCCAGTTGCTCCTGATACTCATCACCCAGTGGTAAACGCCATGCGCGGTCACCGGATTGTTCAGACGCGGCAATCAGCTCATGGGCCAGCGGGTTATGGTTTGCCATCAGACCTGTGATGTGATGGCCCAGCGCGATAACGCAAGCGCCAGTCAATGTGGCGACGTCAATCACCGCTTCCGGCTCAAAACGCTCAACATAGGTTAACACGTCGCACAGTACCAGGCGGCCTTCGGCGTCGGTGTTTAGCACTTCTACGGTTTGACCGGACATGGTGGTTAACACATCGCCCGGACGATAGGCACGCCCGCCAGGCATATTTTCGCAGCCTGCCAGCACGCCGATAACGTTAATCGGCAGTTGCAGCTCCGCGACCATGCGCATCACGCCGTAAACCGCTGCCGCACCGCACATATCGTACTTCATCTCATCCATGCCTTCTGAAGGCTTGATAGAGATACCGCCAGAGTCGAAGGTTAAACCTTTACCCACCAGCACAATCGGGCGCGCATCTTCCGACGCGTTGCCCTTGTACTCAATAACCGACATCAGCGATTCGTTTTGCGAGCCCTGACCGACCGCCAGATAAGAGTGCATTCCCAGCTCTTTCATCTGCTGCTCGCCGATAACGCGGGTAATGACATTCTTACTGTAGCTGTCAGCCAACTGGCGCGCCTGAGAGGCGAGGTAGGCGGCGTTACAGATATTCGGCGGCATATTGCCGAGATCTTTCGCAGCTTTAATGCCTGCCGCAATCGCCAGACCGTGTTGGATCGCGCGCTCACCGCTGGTCAGTTCACGGCGGGTCGGCACGTTGAACACCATTTTACGCAGTGGACGACGCGGTTCGCTCTTGTTGGTTTTCAGTTGATCAAAGCTGTAGAGCGTTTCTTTTGCCGTCTCGACCGCCTGGCGTACTTTCCAGTAGTTATTGCGGCCTTTGACGTGTAATTCAGTCAGAAAGCAGACCGCTTCCATTGAACCGGTATCATTCAGCGTATTAATGGTTTTTTGAATGACCTGCTTATACTGGCGCTCATCAAGCTCACGTTCTTTACCGCAGCCAATAAGGAGGATGCGCTCGGAAAGTACGTTTGGTACGTGATGCAGCAACAGCGTCTGCCCAGGTTTTCCTTCCAGTTCGCCCCGACGCAGCAGGGCGCTGATGTACCCATCACTGATCTTATCGAGCTGTTCTGCAATCGGAGAAAGGCGACGTGGTTCAAAGACGCCCACGACGATGCAGGCACTCCGCTGTTTCTCCGGGCTACCGCTTTTTACACTAAACTCCATGCACTACGCTCCTGAATCTTAAAGACAACGGCGGTGGCTACAGATAGAATTGCAAGCTTTCGTAACTCATGTCCGCTGTTGCGATGACTTCGTGTTAATCTTAACGTTATTACGGCATTGGCACGTCAGAACAAAATCTGAGAGGTGATTCCGTTGAGTATAATTATCTTAGCGACGATTTCGACGACTCAAGAGAATAAATGACGTTTAAGCCATGAAACAAGCTAAAATCCTGCAAAAGACGAGTTTTTACGGGCGTATTTAAAGTGATAATCATAAGATATCTGGTACGGGAGACGCTCAAAAGCCAGCTGGCGATACTCTTCATCTTGCTTTTGATCTTCTTCTGTCAAAAGTTAGTGAGGATCCTCGGCGCAGCGGTTGACGGCGATATTCCAGCGAATCTGGTGCTCTCCCTTCTCGGACTGGGCGTGCCGGAAATGGCGCAGCTTATCCTGCCACTAAGCCTGTTTCTCGGGCTATTGATGACGTTGGGCAAACTGTATACCGAAAGTGAAATTACGGTAATGCATGCCTGCGGCCTAAGCAAAGCGGTTCTGGTGAAAGCGGCGATGATCCTCGCAGTGTTCACAGCGATTGTTGCGGCGGTTAACGTTATGTGGGCCGGGCCGTGGTCATCGCGCCATCAGGACGAAGTTCTGGCGGAAGCGAAAGCTAACCCGGGTATGGCGGCGCTGGCGCAAGGGCAATTCCAGCAGGCGACTAACGGTAGTTCGGTACTGTTTATTGAAAGCGTTGACGGTAGCAATTTCAAAGATGTGTTCCTCGCGCAAATTCGCCCAAAAGGCAATGCACGCCCTTCTGTGGTAGTGGCAGATTCCGGGCATTTAACCCAACTGCGCGATGGTTCCCAGGTCGTTACCCTCAATCAGGGAACGCGTTTCGAAGGAACCGCGCTACTGCGTGATTTCCGCATTACGGACTTTCAGGATTATCAGGCAATCATTGGCCACCAGGCGGTGGCGCTGGATCCAAACGATACCGACCAGATGGACATGCGCACGCTGTGGAACACCGATACCACGCGTGCTCGCGCGGAGCTGAACTGGCGCATCACGTTGATATTTACTGTATTTATGATGGCGTTGATGGTTGTGCCGCTGAGTGTGGTTAATCCGCGTCAGGGGCGTGTCCTGTCGATGCTGCCAGCGATGCTGCTGTATCTGCTGTTCTTCCTGATCCAAACGTCTCTGAAATCTAACGGCGGCAAGGGTAAGCTGGATCCGACGCTGTGGATGTGGACCGTTAACCTGATTTATCTGGCGCTGGCGATTGTTCTGAACCTGTGGGATACGGTGCCGGTCCGCCGTCTGCGCGCCAGTTTTTCGCGTAAAGGAGCGGTGTGATGCAAGCTTTTGGCGTACTTGACCGCTATATCGGTAAAACCATTTTCACCACCATCATGATGACGCTGTTCATGCTGGTATCGCTCTCCGGCATTATCAAGTTTGTCGATCAGTTGAAAAAAGCCGGGCAGGGGAGCTACGACGCATTAGGCGCCGGGATGTATACCCTGCTTAGCGTGCCGAAAGATGTACAAATCTTCTTTCCGATGGCGGCTTTGCTAGGCGCGTTGCTCGGGCTGGGGATGTTGGCTCAGCGTAGTGAACTGGTGGTGATGCAGGCTTCTGGTTTTACTCGTATGCAGGTGGCGCTGTCGGTAATGAAAACCGCTATTCCACTGGTATTGCTGACGATGGCGATGGGTGAGTGGATCGCGCCGCAGGGTGAACAGATGGCGCGTAATTACCGTGCGCAGGCAATGTACGGCGGCTCGTTGCTCTCTACTCAGCAAGGTTTATGGGCGAAAGATGGCAACAATTTTGTTTATATCGAGCGGGTAAAAGGCGATGAAGAGTTAGGCGGTATCAGTATTTATGCCTTTAACGAAAATCGTCGTTTGCAATCAGTACGCTATGCCGCCTCTGCGAAGTTTGATCCCGAGCATAAAGTTTGGCGCCTGTCGCAGGTTGATGAATCTGATCTGACTAATCCAAAACAGATAACTGGTTCGCAGACTGTGAGCGGCACCTGGAAAACTAATCTCACGCCAGACAAACTGGGCGTGGTGGCTCTGGACCCGGATGCACTCTCTATCAGCGGTTTGCACAACTATGTGAAGTATCTGAAATCTAGCGGCCAGGACGCCGGGCGTTATCAGCTCAACATGTGGAGCAAAATATTCCAGCCGCTTTCTGTGGCGGTGATGATGCTGATGGCGCTGTCGTTCATTTTCGGCCCACTGCGTAGCGTACCGATGGGCGTGCGTGTGGTCACTGGTATCAGCTTTGGCTTCGTGTTCTACGTACTGGACCAGATCTTTGGCCCACTAACGCTGGTTTACGGTATTCCGCCGATCATTGGCGCATTGCTACCAAGTGCCAGCTTCTTCGTAATCAGCCTGTGGCTGTTAATGAGAAAATCGTAAACGGATGACCGAATAAAGGGAGCGAAAGCTCCCTTTATTATTGTTAGCAAAGTGCGATTTGTTCATGCCGAATGCGGCGTGAACGCCTTGTCTAGCTCACAAAAACATGCAAATTTAATATATTGCAGTGGCGTAGGCCTGATAAGAGGCGTCAGCGTCGCATCAGGCAAAGACAAAACGCACCTGGCTTACCTTTTTCTTCCCCCGAGCAAACTCCCCAGCACACCGCGTACAATCTGATTTGTCACCTGGCGGGCGGCGCTTTTTGCCATCGTTTGTACCACACCGTCTTTCTTCCCGCCGCGCGGCCCGGTCGTGCCAAATAAAATATCTTTTAATCCACTAAGAATACCGTTATCCACTGCCATTTCTTTCCCTTTGGCAGGAGGATTATTTTGCTGCCCGGTATTCGCCTGCACGCCTTTTTGCAGCATCTCATACGCGGATTCCCGATCCACGCCATCTTCATACTTGCCATACACCGGAGAGTGGTTAATCAGGTCATTTCGCTCATCTTCCGTCACTGGTCCCATCCGCGAACATGGCGCAATCACCATCGCCCGCTCTACCACCGACGGACTCCCTTTTGCATCCAGAAGCGAGATTAATGCCTCGCCGGTCCCCAGCTCCTGAATCGCCTTTTCGGTATCAAATGCTGGATTGGCACGCATTGTTTGCGCCGCCGCTTTCACTGCTTTTTGATCTTTCGGCGTAAAAGCGCGAAGGGCGTGCTGAACACGGTTTCCCAACTGCCCAAGTACATTATCAGGAATATCGGACGGATTTTGCGAGACGAACCAGACGCCTACGCCTTTCGAGCGGATAAGTCGTATCACTTGCTCAATCTTATCCAGCAGCACCTGCGGAGCATCGTTAAACAGCAGGTGTGCTTCATCGAAGAAAAACACCAGTTTCGGTTTTTCCAGATCGCCCGCTTCCGGTAGTTGCTCATACAACTCCGAGAGCGTCCATAGCAGACTGGTGGCGTACAGTTTCGGCATCTGATAAAGCTTTTCTGCGCTGAGGATATTGATGACCCCTTTACCGTTGGCATCGGTACGCATCCAGTCTTTGATGTCCAGCATCGGCTCGCCAAAGAAGTGCGCGGCGCCTTGCTGTTCCAGCGACAGCAGCCCGCGCTGGATTGCGCCAATCGATGCGCTACTGATATTTCCATACTGATTCTGGAAGGATTTGGCGTTATCGCCGATGTACTGGGTAATCGCCCGCAGATCTTTAAAGTCGAGCAGCAACAATCCCTGATCATCAGCAATGCGGAAGATGATATTCAGCACGCCGGATTGCACATCGTTGAGATTTAACAGCCGCGCCAGCAATAGCGGCCCCAGATCCGAGACCGTCGCGCGTACCGGATGGCCTTTCTCGCCAAAGATATCCCACACCACCACCGGATTGGCATGCGGTTGCCAGTTATTGACGCTGATATTTTTCAGCCTTGCGAGCAGTTTTTCCGAAGATGTACCTTCCTCCGCTACTCCCGTTAAATCACCTTTCACATCGGCCATAAACACCGGAACACCGATTTCCGACAGTGACTCCGCCAGTTTTTGCAGCGTAACGGTTTTGCCCGTCCCCGTTGCGCCAGTAATCAGCCCGTGACGGTTAGCCATACCCGGCAGTAAAAATAGTTCTGTGTCCGGCGTGCGGGCAATTAACAGGGGTTCGCTCATGAGATTTCCTCCAGTTTCCTGCCTGGAGTATAGGCAACGGCTGTGCACTCTTCACCGGTAAATTCAGCAGATTGCGAGACGCCTTCCAAAGAGATTTTATCGCCGGGCGGCAGACACCCGGCAAAGGGATTAGAAGTCGGCTTTCAACACCACCCGATAACGTGCCTTACCGTCGCGTACATGCTGTATGGCATCGTTAATTTTTGACATCGGGAACAGTTCGATGGTTGGTGCAACCTTACTGCGGGCGGCGAAGCGCATCAGCTTACGCAGTTCGTAAGGCGTGCCGGTAGCTGAACCTGAGACACTGCGATCGCCTACAATCAATGTAAAGGCCGGAACAGACAGCGGCGTCAGCACCGCACCGACCGTGTGAAAATTGCCGCCATAGGTCAGCGCCTCAAAATAAGGCTGCCAGTCGAGGCTAACATTGACGGTATTGATAATGAGATCGAACTGACCCGCCAGAGCTTTCAGTGCCTGAGGATCGCGGCTGTTCACTACTTTATCAGCGCCCATTGCCAGCACTTCCTGCTCTTTTGCTGGGTTTGAACTAAAGGCGGTCACCTCACATCCCATCGCGTGCAAAAGCTTAATGGCGATATGCCCCAGCCCGCCAATGCCAATCACCCCGACGCGGCTGGTGGCGGTAATATGGTGCATTAACAGCGGTTTGAAGACCGTGATGCCACCGCACAACAGTGGCCCGGCTGACTCGATATCGATATTTTCCGGCAGCGGAACCACCCATTGCCAGTCCGCACGCAACTTCTCGGCAAAGCCGCCGTGATTCATAATCGTCGGCACCACGCCTTGCTCGCAGTTGATCTGATTGCCGCTAATACAGGCATCACAGTGACCACAGCTACGCGCCGTCCAGCCAATCCCGACTCGCTGACCAATCTGCAAGCCTTTATTTTGCGCGGCGCTACCTAATGCAACCACGCGCCCAATCACCTCATGCCCGGCAACCAACGGGTATTGTGAAAATCCCCATTCGTTATCGATCATCGACAGATCGGAATGGCAAATCCCGCAGTAATCCACCTGCACTTCGACATCTTGTGGCTTCAGTTCACCGGGATCGTATTCATAAACTTCCAGTTCGCCGCCAGCCTCTTTTGCGGCATAGCTTTTTATTATCGACATGGTTTTGTCCTTCTCTGGTGTTGTCTGGGAAGTGTAGAGTATGGTCGGGCGGGGCGCCTGGAGTGTGATAAAGATTACACATCGCCGAAGACAATGCTGAAATTTTCAGCACTTAGCAAGGCAGGTGCAAGCTGGCGCTTGCATGGTGGCGCGTGACAGGTATAATTCACAGCGTTTTCCGCATACCTCTTCAGTGCCGAAGTGGCGAAATCGGTAGACGCAGTTGATTCAAAATCAACCGTAGAAATACGTGCCGGTTCGAGTCCGGCCTTCGGCACCAAAAGTATGTAAATAGACCTCAATTGAGGTCTTTTTTTATGCCTGAAATCCGCGCTACACAAGGCTTTTCCAGCTTTTCTCCTCAACTGAAGTCAACCTGACTCAACCCACATCAACAGGCTTGTGAGTATACTTATCACTATTCCTTTCTATCCGAGCGAACAGGAGCAGGAGCTTTATGAACGCGTACAAAAATTGCTTGAACGTGAGGGTAGTTATGCCTTACCAAAACGACACCGGCATCTGACGGGGCTTATTCTCAGAAAGCTACTTTCCTCAAGTACGAAAGCCGTATTGAATAACTTGCAGATCCTTAAGAATCGTTTAGAAAGGTTAAAGCTAGAAGGCATCGCTGAAGATGATATGGACATCATCCAACAGATCATAATGGATGACGATCTTGAAGATGCTGAATCAGTAGCTTTAGATACAGAGTGCAAGGCTGTAGATTCAAATGCGCTTCAGGCAGAAATCAATGAGTTGGAATCACTCATTGTCAAAGTAGAACATATTGGCACTGATACCAAATCAAAAGAGTTGCTTTCTGGACTGGGACAAGGTTTTGCACAGCTTGCTGAAATGGGGGCTGCAAAAAAGTCATCATCTTCCCGTTGGATGGCTCTCGCCTCAGGAGGAAGTGAGACAGGTAACGATTTATGAACAGAAAGCTGGCGTAGGGGTGATAGCTACACCGATTCATATTACTCACTCAGCGCTTCAGCTATTTCTTCTGTTTAATGATGGGGCTATTTCGCTGCTATCAGTTCATAGCATTTTAATCAGGTCACCTTCCTTAGTGCCTGTGGAAGATTAATATTAATCTATATAATATTTTAGCCTGTATATTCATACACAACTGAAATAACTGTTACTCCCCGTATTGACAACCTGGACTTGCTTTCTGTTAAAATTTTTGTCAAATAAGCACATTTTCAATATTACTAATAGAAAATTAGTGCGGTAATTTTTTATAAACTTCAGGAGTAATATATGCTGACAATCAACAATTGCCCCCCTACATCTTTTCCAACGGAGCAAGGTAATGTAATTAAAAATCTGATGGAAATGAAATGTCAAATTGAAGAGGCTGCCAGAAAGTACAGCTTTTGTGATGCGAAGATACAGGAGGTCATAAGTGTAATAAAACGTAATAATGTATTGTGGATGGCTTGCAAAGATAAGCTGGAAGTTAGAGTAATAAAATCACTTAATGGTAATCTATCTCTTCATCCTATAGATGAGGAAAACGAAAGATGGTCAGGACAGTATCATGTTTATTTAACTATTAAAGATGACTCAGGAAAGCGGCTGGTAATCGATCCTTATATTGGAGGTCCAGATTCATGTGCAATTACGAGTGAAGAAATATGGATTGATTATCACTGGAAAGGGGATAAGGAAAGAGATTTCACTTTGGAAACAATAGCACCGCAAAGTGAACGATATAATTCACAAGGTGACTATGAACCTCCTTTTGAGTTAGAGGACTTCATGTATAACTCTTTTTTACCTGAAATATATGAGTCACATGCTTATTACTTCAAGTAGAATTCTATATTCTGTAAAAATATGTGCTTAAGTTTGTATCAGAAGTAATAGTAATAATTGTTGAAATTACATCCAAGAGGCTTCTGCTAATTTTGTCAACAATTTTAAGATGTTCTAAAGATACAGAACAACATGATTGCATAGCGTAATAAGGTTCGTTATCTTTATCCAGACTGGGGAATTGATATGTGTTTGACGAATGTTATATGTTTCTTATAAATTTGCTCAGCGAGAAGGCTCATCAATTATCTGCTGTATTTATCAATACAGCGCAGACAGCAGCCTGAACTGAATCTATTGATTATAATAGACATCTATGGACGAAGGTATGCTGTTCAGCATATCAGGTCACTTGGTGGATTTTGTATTCAGTCTGTAAGAGATGGGAGGTTGAATAAATTACTGTGCAGTAGCAAAGTCAAAGCACGTTTTGCTGCTTTAGAAAAACAGTTCAATAAGAATTGTAAACCTGTTAAAACTTATAATGAGTACATGAATAAGTTATTAGAGAGCAGCGTATAACATTAGCATCATACGCTCCCTCTATTTGACCTGCTCAGAGAGGGGAGATATCTATATTTATATATAAAAATAGATTTATAATATTTTTCAATACTTTTAAAAGATATTTAATCGAGTTTTGTGGGGGCCCTGGCAGTCACTTTTGAGAATAGGTATGTACACAGAATGGCAAACATGCTCAAGCAGGAGATCTGAATGTTAGAAACTGTCTACTATCGGGGACACTAATACAGAACCACATGGCCTCTGAGCTCCTGAACGAGAACTGACAAGGTGGTTGTTATCAATATAAAATGTGAACAGCAATCAGCAATATTTTACCAACATCACCAGTAGATGTTACTAATGGACAACTTTTTTATTGACAACATTGCTTTGCTGATTGTTAAAATCCAACCAACATTCAGGATCACGATTTTATATAATAAAATAATGGGAGGAAAGGATGTCATTGTTAATCAGAATTTTTGTTAAGGTCAACAATGTTCTGTATCTATGGTAGAAAAACAATTAAGCAGACGTAGTATTCCGTCTAAATGAGAGTACGATATTAACATGATTAGACTAAGGGGAATTTTATGTTACCTCCATTAAATATCCTTCAATCTAACTTCAGAGGAGAGACTGCTGTATCAGATAGTACCCCTCTCCAGACTGCCTCTTTTGCTGGAAAAGAATATTCTCTGGAACCTATTGATGAAAAGACTCCCATTCTTTTTCAGTGGTTCGAAGCAAGACCAGAACGATATGGGAAAGGAGAGGTGCCAATATTGAATACCAAAGAACATCCGTATTTAAATAATATTATAAATACTGCAAAAATAGAAAATGAGCGCATAATAGGAGTGCTGGTAGATGGAGACTTTACTTATGAGCAAAGAAAAGAATTTCTCAGCCTTGAAAATGAATATCAAAATATAAAGATAATCTATCGGACAGATGTTGATTTCAGTATGTATGATAAAAAACTCTCTGATATTTATCTTGAAAATATTCATGAACAAGAATCATATCCAGCGAATGAGAGAGATAATTATCTGTTGGAGTTATTAAGAGAGGAGTTAAAAAATATTCCAGAAGGGAAGGACTCTTTGATTGAATCATATGCAGAAAAAAGAGAACATACTTGGTTTGATTTTTTTAGGAATTTGGCTGTATTGAAGGGGGGGAGTTTGTTTACAGAGACGGGTAAAACTGGATGTCATAACATATCACCCAGTGGCGGATGTATATATCTTGATGCAGATATGATTATTACCGATAAATTAGGTGTCCTGTATGCTCCTGATGGTATCGCTGTGTATGTGGATTGTAAGGATAATGGAAAAAGTCTTGAAAATGGTGCAATAGTTGTCAATCGTAGTAATCATCCGGCATTACTTGCTGGCCTCGATATTATGAAGAGTAAAGTTGATGCACATCCATATTATGATGGCGTTGGAAAGGGGCTCAAGCGATATTTTAACTATTCATCATTACAGGATTATAATGCTTTTTGTGATTTTATTGAATTTAAGCATAAAAATATTATACCGAACACCAGTATGTATACCAGTAGTTCATGGTAAGTTTTCTGTTGAAAATATTGTTATGGAGATATAGATGATTAATCCTGTCACTAATGCTCAGAGCGTGCCCTCTATAAATACTAAACATGCTGAACATGTAGTGAAAAATATTTACCCGGAAATTGAACATAACTACTTTAATGAACCACCCAATATATATGATAAGAAGTATATATCTGGCATAACCAGAGGCGTAGCTGAACTAAAACAGGAAGAATTTATTAACGAGAAAACCAGACGGCTTACTTATATGCAGGCAATGTATTCTGTATGTCCAGAAGAGTTTCAACCTATTTCCAGAAATGAAGCCAGTACATCGGAAGGAAGCTGGCTAACAGTTATATCTGGAAAACGCCCAATGGGACAGTTTTCTGTAGATAGTTTATACCATCCTGACTTACATGCATTGTGTGAGCTTCCGGATATTCGTTGCAAGATCTTCCCTAAAGAAAACAATGATTTTTTGTATATAGTTGTTGTGTACAGAAATGACAGCCCTCTGGGAGAACAACGGGCAAATAGATTTATAGAATTATATAATATAAAAAGAGGCATTATGCAGGAATTAAATTATGAATCCCCAGAGTTAAAGGCTGTAAAATCTGAAATAATTATTGCACGTGAAATGGGAGAGATCTTTGGCTATGCGTCGGAGGAAATAGATAGTTATATGAAATATATGAATCATAAACTTGCTCAAATTGGGGAGAGAAGGTCAGCCACTTAGGGGAGGGAGGGACAAATTGCTTGAAATTAATTCTATTTTATTCTTTAAAGAACACCAATAATAAAAATAATATTGGATCGCACCCCATCATTTTGATGAAGATACCTCTCACAATGAAGTATCGTTATTAAAAAATGTACGCAACGGTAAAGGATATAACATGCTTTTCCACTGCCAGAAACTCGACTGTACCAAGTGTGATTGCCAGGTCATTTGCTTCGAGTGTGGTGCTCGGCATGGTATTGCACCCGAGGCTAAAATCGGTTTTTCCGGCGACAGGCTCTTAAAGGTAAAGCTCCGTTTCTCCAGATCTGACCTGGCGAATTCGCCTGTTCTTATACAACAGATATCATTCTCTGCTGAAACTATTCTGGCGCTCAGTCACAGATACTATAGCAGCAACAAATTCAGTAACTATTATATTAAATAGATTAACAGTTATTTTTTAAATAAAATGAATTATAAGTGCATTATAAACAAATAGGCATTTGCATTGTTTTATTTAAAAGATATTTATTTCGAGCGCATCGTTTATTATTTCATAAGGAAATAATTCAGATAGATTACTTTAAATGAAGTTAATTTATACCTCTTATCTTAACCTTCGTCAGGAAACATCACCCGCAGCTCATCAATATAAAACGGATCACAAGCATTTTAATGTTGCAACTACCAACTTTCATTATTTTTTGCGCCAATAATTGTGATAAATATCACAATCATTGTTACATTTAGTGTTAATAATTCACAAGCAACCTAAATGTTTTTCATTTCAGGCTACAAATGTTGCTAATGTAGCTTTCGTGGGATGGTTATTTCGGAATTATTTACAATGAACAAAATATATTCTCTAAAATATTGTCATATTACCAATACAATAAAAGTGGTTTCAGAACTGGCACGAAGAGTGTGTAACGGAAGTGCTCGCAGAGGCAGGAGACTCTCTGCTATTTCATCTTTGACTCTGGCTGCATTATTTCCTGCTGTTAGTATGGCATCAGTAGTCAGTGGAAATATTCCCTATCAAACATATCGCGACTTTGCGGAAAATAAAGGACAGTTTCAGGCCGGCACAACTAATATCCCCATCTTTAATAAAAACGGAGATTTAGTCGGGCGACTTGATAAGGCCCCTATGATTGATTTCAGCAGCGTCAATGTGGGGTCAAACCCAGGCGTTGCAACATTAATAAATCCACAATATGTGGCCAGTGTAAAGCATAACAGGGGATATCAGGGAGTCAGTTTCGGTGATGGTGAGAATCGCTACAATATTGTGGACCGTAATGAACATGGTTCAGCGGATTTTCATGCGCCCAGACTGAATAAACTCGTTACCGAGATTGCACCAGCTATGGTAACAGGTGCATCACAGGCTGAAATACTGGATCCATCAAAGTTCTCGGCACTCTATCGGATGGGATCAGGAAGTCAGTATATTCAGGATGCTCAGGGAAAGTGGAACTGGGTAAGTGGCGCATATGGCTATCTGACCGGGGGATTACTCCCCACATCATTTTTTACTCATGGTGCAGGCGGTATTCAGGCATATATGGGGGGGAATATTAATGATCATAGCGTTATGCCCTCTTTCGGTCAGGCCGGAGACAGTGGTTCACCATTATTTGGCTGGAATACCACCAGGAGTCAGTGGGAGCTGATCGGCGTTTACTCGGCCGTAGGGGGAGGGACAAATATGATATATCAGCTGATCCCTCAGAACTTTCTCTCACAGATTTATTCAGAGGACAATGACGCCCCTGTATTTTTTAATCCTTCGGTCGGCTCTCCCCTGCACTGGAAATTTGATAGCAGCACCGGCAGTGGCAGCCTGACACAGGGCTCCACTGAATATGCCATGCATGGGCAAAAAGGCTCTGACCTGAACGCAGGCAAGAACCTGACATTCCTTGGGCATGATGGTCAGATTGTTCTGGATAATTCAGTTTCACAGGGCGCCGGCTCCCTGACATTCCATGATGACTACACTGTAACCACCTCAAACGGAAGTACCTGGACCGGCGCCGGTATTATTGTGGATAAGGATGCCTCCGTAAACTGGCAGGTTAATGGTGTAAAAGGCGACAATCTGCATAAAATCGGCGAGGGAACCCTGGTTGTACAGGGGACCGGTGTTAATGAGGGCGGCCTGAAAGTCGGGGATGGTACCGTTGTCCTGAATCAGCAGGCAGACAGCTCAGGACAGGTTCAGGCATTCAGTAGTGTGAATATTGCCAGTGGCCGCCCGACAGTCGTGTTGGCAGATAACCGGCAGGTTAATCCGGACAATATTTCCTGGGGATACCGGGGCGGTGTTCTGGATGTTAACGGTAATGACCTGACATTTCATAAACTGAATGCGGCTGATTACGGCGCCGTGCTGGGTAACAGCAGTGATAAAATGGCCAGTATCACGCTGGATTATCAGATGCATCCGGCAGACGTGAAAATTAACGAATGGTCATCATCCAAAAAAGGTACTGCAGGGGCATTATATGTTTATAACAACCCTTACACACATACCGTCGATTATTTTATCCTGAAGACAAACGACTATGGCTGGTTCCCGACCGGACAGGTCAGTAATGAACACTGGGAATATATCGGTCATGACCAGAGCAGCGCACAGACGTTGCTTGCAGACAGAACTAACAGCAAAGGATATCTGTATCACGGCAGGTTGCTGGGAAATATTAATGTTTCAAATAAAGTACTCCCGGATACAACAGGAGCGCTGGTTCTGGATGGCTCTGCAAACATTCGGGGCTCTTTCAGCCAGGAAAATGGCCGTCTGACCATTCAGGGACACCCGGTTATCCATGCATCAACCTCTCAGAGTGTTGCAAATACAGTCGCGTCCCAGGGCGACAATTCCGTTCTGACACAGCCCACCTCATTCACTCAGGATGACTGGGAGAACAGAACGTTCAGTTTTGGTTCACTGGTATTAAAGGGTACGGACTTTGGTCTGGGACGCAATGCCACACTGAACACACACATCCTGGCTGATAACTCCAGTGTCACGCTGGGCGACAGTCGGGTATTTATCGACAAAAACGACGGTAAGGGAACAGCCTTCACCCTGGAAGAAGGAACATCTGTTGCTGTTAAAGATAGCGATAAAAGTGTTTTCAACGGCACCGTCAGCCTGGACAACAAGTCAGTACTGAATATTAATGAGAAATTCAGCGGCGGAATACAGGCTAATCACAGTACGGTAAATATTTCCTCTGCTGATGCCGTGCTGGAAAACTCAACACTGACCGATACCGCGCTGAACCTGAACAAAGGTGCACGGGCACTGCTCAGCCAGAGCTTTATTTCTGACGGTCCTGTGAATATTTCAGATGCCACTCTGAGTCTGAACAGTCATCCTGGTGAAATATCCCACACACTTTTACCCGTTTACAGTAGTGCGGGGTCATGGAACCTGAAGGGAGATAATGCCCGTCTGAACGTGGGGCCTTTCAGTATGCTGTCAGGTAATATCACCGTTCAGGATAAAGGCTCCGTCACCATCGGAGGCGAAGGAGAGCTGAGTCCTGAACTGACGTTACAGGATAAAATGTTTTACAGTCTGTTCAACGACTACCGGAACACCTGGGACGGGAGTCTGCACGCACCTGATGCCAGTGTCAGCATGGCCGACACCCGGTGGTCAATGAACGGAGACTCCACGGCAGGACACCTGAAACTTAACCGGACGATAATCGGTTTTAACGGAGGAACGTCGCCGTTTACGACACTGACGACGGATAATCTGGATGCGGTTCAGTCTGCATTTGTTATGCGTACGGACCTTAATAAGGCAGATAATCTGGTGATAAACAAATCTGCGACGGGTCATGACAACAGCATCTGGGTTAACTTCCTGAAAAAACCGTCCGATAAGGACACGCTTGATATCCCGCTGGTCAGCGCACCAGAAACGGCAGCTGATAATCTGTTCAGGGCATCAACACGGGTTGTGGGATTCAGTAATGTCACCCCAACCCTCAGTGTCAGAAAAGGTGACGGGAAAAAAGAGTGGGTCCTCGATGGCTATCAGGTTGCACGCAATGACGGTCAGAGCAAGGCTGCTGCCACCTTCATGCATATCAGCTATAACAACTTTATCACTGAAGTTAACAACCTGAACAAACGCATGGGGGATTTGCGGGACATCAACGGCGAAGCCGGTACCTGGGTTCGCCTGCTGAATGGTTCCGGCTCTGCCGATGGCGGCTTCAGTGACCACTATACCCTGCTGCAGATGGGGGCAGACCGTAAACATGAGCTGGGGAGTATGGAGTTGTTTACCGGTGTGATGGCCACCTACACTGATACTGATGCGTCAGCGGGTCTGTACAGTGGTAAAACAAAATCATGGGGCGGTGGACTCTATGCCAGTGGCCTGTTCCCGTCCGGGGCCTACTTTGATTTGATTGCCAAGTATATTCACAATGAAAACAAATATGATCTGAACTTTGCCGGTGCGGGTAAGCAGAACTTCAGTACACATTCGCTGTATGCAGGTGCAGAGGTCGGATACCGTTATCATCTGACAGACACGACGTTTGTGGAGCCCCAGGCTGAGCTTGTCTGGGGAAGACTGCAGGGCCAGACATTTAACTGGAACGACAGTGGAATGGATGTCTCAATGCGTCGCGACGGTGTCAACCCTCTGGTGGGAAGAACAGGGGTTGTATCCGGTAAAACCTTCAGCGGTAAGGACTGGAGGCTGACAGCCCGGGCAGGCCTGCATTATGAGTTCGATCTGACGGACAGTGCTGACGTTCATCTGAAGGATGCGGCCGGAGAACACCAGATTAATGGCAGAAAAGACGGTCGTATGCTGTATGGTGTGGGGTTAAATGCCCGGTTTGGCGACAATATTCGTCTTGGTCTGGAAGCTGAACGCTCTGCGTTTGGTAAATACAACACAGATGATGCGATAAACGCCAATATTCGTTATTCGTTCTGAAATTAGCAGATATAAGGGACAGCTACTGGCTGTCCCTTTTTTACAAGTAATTTCTGAATCTGAAAAACTGGAAGTCAAAGGCTATTACAACGTAAAAATTATGATTTATCAAAAAATGAATACCTAATTATGTTTATTTGTTTTTTAATTGAAAGTGGTGTTGTTTTTTTATTTTAATAAAATATTTTTATTTGTTATATGCGCCAGGATACAATCTTGTGTTGTTGTATAGCCCGATAAGATATGGTACTTTTATTTTGTTAAGGACGTTGTATATGTATTTCAAGGAGTTTATATGTCCCTTATTAATTTGTTCAGCGGGCGAGTTCCTCAACTATCTGCAGCTTTTATCAATACAGTTCAGGCAACAGCCAGAACTGGAGGTATTGCACATATAAGTGTTGGCGGCCGAAACTATACTGTTCAGCATGTCAAATCTCTTGACGGGTTTTGTGTTCAGTCTGTGGGAGTGGGAAGTGGGATTCTGAATAAATTATTAGGTAATGGAAAAACCGAAGCACGTGTTGCGGCTTTAGAAAAACAGTTTAATAGTAATTGCAATTTTGTTAGAGGATATAATGAATATTGTAATAAGATCCTGGAGAGCAGTATATAATACAAGCACTATATAAACAGTATTACATATTCCCTCTGTTCTGATTTATACCTGATGGGCGCATTGCACATACCAACAATGTGCCCTATTAAAATAACAGCTCTGAGTATCTCTTCGGTATTCACTGAAGAAAGTCAGTTATCCATGATAATATCAACGGTAGTTTTTATAAAAGAACAGCAGGTGCCAGTAGTAATGGGAGAACAACAGTAGCTGAGCATGAAAACCAGGCAAGAACTATCAGTTCCGGGTTCAGAGAGTCTGGTGCAGATTCCAGAACAGTAAACTCATTACAATAATCATAGAGTATGGCGTATCAGATAAAATAAAGAAGAAAACATGATGTATAAATCAGAAGTGGAAAAATTACCCATGCTGGATAAATATGAACAAGTATCCTGATGGTGGAAGTCTGTGTATATTATTAAAGAATGCAGAGTTTACAATTCACTCATTTTGTTAGTTATGTAAACCTGTTATCAGGAAACACTCATTGTTCTTGCTCATCTGAGCCTGCTTTAATTGTTTTATTTCAATTTCATGCGACTTTCAAATGCTCTTGTAAGAATATCATTTTTTATAGAGTGACAAACACCTAATATGTTATAACTGAATGGGGATATATAAAAAGTATGGTGTTTATATCCACTAACTCTAATTTTTATATTATCGCTAGTAACAGGGGTGATTTTAATATTCACACTCTCATGTACAAATTCATAAGAGGAGAATACAAGCACAGAACATAGATCGAAGGATGTTCCAAAAACCACATCGACATTTAGATCCCTGGCTGCTCTAATTTTTCTATCGCATTTTATATAGTTCAGCGATTTTTGTAAGTTATACTCCTCTTTATTTATATGTAATATATTTTCGTAGTTGCTTAATATGTCATGGGCGATGTGTCTGATTTTGTTTTTCATGATTCTTTTTAATGTAAATCAATGTTCTCTTTTTATATAAGAGACTGTCATGGTTTATTATGCTGAGTTTGTTCTTTAAACCATATAGCTAACATATGCTATTAACTATATGGTTACATTCTAAAAATGCATCAGCGATATTTATTTTTTATTTTCCTTTAACCATGCCTGCATCTCTTTTATCTCCTTTTTTTGCTCTAATATAATATTTTTTGCCAGCTTAATCATTTCAGGATTTTTTCCATATTTAAGTTCAACTTCTGCCATTTCAACTGCACCTAAATGATGAGGTAACATTCCAGCAGCAAAAGCAACATCAGGATCATTACTCATCATGCCGGCGTGCATTTTTTCTTGCATTATCCGCATGTCGGTATTGAGTTCGTCATGCATGTTTTTCGCTTGCTCAACGCTCAATTCATTTGCATATGAAAAAAAAGGGAACATCAATACAACTAAGGTTTTCTTCAACATACTATCTCCAATATATACCATACTAAATTTTTAAATGTTTTCGATTGTTAACAGTAAAAGTTAAAGTAGGACGTATCTATATAAAGACGTTTTCTTTGAACCCTCTGGTTCACCTCAACAAACAACCAGACCTCTCACATCTAACAAATGCTTTTTATATCATTAAACATAGCTAATGATATCTCTTCTCTTTCTTTTAAGTTTACTGTATGTATAAAGAAAAAAAGCCTCATTTTTAGCAAAATTAGACTAATAATTAAGCTATATTTGTAGCTGATTTATCAGTGTTTATTATCGATAAGTCCTCAAGTTATAGTGTAGTATAAGTGATTGAAATAAAAATATATCTGCTGCCTCAGAACTTACTCTGGTTGAGATGTTTTTCGTTCCAGCTATGGCAACTGATAGCAAAACACCAAAAGTCTCACCGATAGCTCTTGCACAAATCGAAATACGTGAGCTAAAGAAAAATCGACAACAAATTGAAATGGAAAATGAAATATTAAAAAAGGCTACCGCGCTCTTGATGCCAGATTCCCTGAACAGTTCTCTATAACCGGGAAACTTAGGGCGCGTTATCCTGTGGTCACTCTCTGCCACGTGTTCGGGGCATCGCAGTGGCTACAAATATTGGGAAAAACGTTCTGGAAAACCAGACGGGCTGTATTACGCAGCTATTACACAAGCAGACAGTTCAGGCAGGTGCTGTGGCATTATCGGATCAAGCGGAGTGTGAGTCGCCGGGGAAACTGCTGGATAATAATCCAATGGAGGGCCTGTTCAGAAGTTTGAAGAACGAGTGGGTACCAGAGTCTGGCTACTCTAGTTCCAACGAGGTAGCCCATGCAATAACAGACTATATAGTTGAATATTATAGCTCTCTCAGACCTCATGAATATAATGGTGGTATACGGGGGTTAACTTGTGGGTATAACTATCCATTCCTGATTATAAAATACATTGATATCAGTCTATTGTGTGTGAAGATCGAGTTCGACTTTATCTCCGCGCGGTATGCAAATAGAGTCGCTCAAGGGAGACTTTTTGGTGTCTTTTATTCTTGCTCCAGAGCAATTAAATATCCTCGCACTTATCTACAATGTTTCATTATTCAGGTGGCTTTCGAGGAGGTAATGATTAATCGCTTGATTATGTTTTAACCGTTTTTGGTGGTGAGGCCGAAAAATAATTGTATATTGTTTCCACCGAGTACATTCGTTTAGTTGATTATTGTTCAGGAAATAAAATTTTTATTGTGTTAGAGTCTCGACCAAATCAGTCAAAAAGAGGAAGATAAACGTGGCTCTGTACAACATCGCAAATAAAGAACTTTATGCTTTGGAAAAAACGACTTTTACGCTGGAAGGATTACAGGAACGTTACGATTTACAGGAGGCAATCAAAAAAAATATAGATATAATTGCCTCCGATTGTCTGGTGATTTCCGAAGAGTTTTCTGACTGGGAAGATAGCCGCCGGCGAATTGATTTATTGGCGATTGATAAACAGGCAAATTTAGTGGTTATCGAATTGAAACGTGATGAAACGGGGGCTCATATGGAGTTACAGGCGCTACGATATGCAGCGATGATTTCCACTATGAGTTTTGCGAAAGCATGTGAATATTTCCAGATTTATTTAAAAAGACAAGATTGTGATACAGATGCGAAAGAAAAAATACTGGAATTTGTTGAGTTAGATGAAACTGAACTTGTTGATTTTGGCAAAGATATCAGAATTGTTTTGGCTTCATCTGATTTTGGCAAGGAACTCACGACCACTGCAATTTGGTTGAGAGATAAGGGAGTGGATATTCGATGTGTTCGTCTGACGCCCTATAGATTTAATGATAATATTCTTATCAATGCCGAGCAAATTATACCGGTCCCTGAATTAGAAGAATATCAAGTCAAGTTTAAGGAAAAACGGGATGAACAGATAATTAGTAGCCAGAAAAAAGAAAAGGATTATACATGGTATAAATACAAAGATAAAGAATTTAACAAACGCAAATTAGCACTTGAATTATTACGTGATTGGATAAAGCAGTTTAATCCCTCAAGTTATAATAATTTGATAAACGAATTAAATGAAGATCTTAAAAAGCGCACGGTTATGCTTGTAGAACAGATACCAGAGCATCAAAAAAACCGCTATCATATCAATGATGATGCGTTAATCTCACTCTCTTCTGGTGAAGTTGTTGCTGTCTCTAATCAATGGGGAATTGGTAATATCGAACTCTTGATTGAGTTTGCACATCAAAATGGTTTTGTTGTTGAAAAAGCTGAACAGTAAGTTTCGATATTGCTATAAATGTCCACATTGAACAATGGGGAGAACATTTGTAGCTTTTATCACCTCAATGCTGTAGATGGCAATATACAGTGCCTGCCCAACTACCGTATTGTGTTCATATAAATTTCGCGTAATTAAAATGGCAAATTGATAACGGGCTCCTTTAAAGGAGCCCGGGTAAGTTAGTTTTGCTCCGTTACTTTATTATCTTTTACAGAGATCAACACCGAATCCGCAACAGCGTTACCGCCCGTGGTTTCTCCGCCAATAATCAATAAACCGTTATTCCAGGGTAATGATACGCCGTAGGCCCGGCCTTCCGGTAGTTCGCCAGATTTATCCCATTTTCCGTTATGCCAAAGATGAATATCAGCGCTGTAGGATTTTTTCAGCCCCTCATGTGCATAGTGCTTACCGTTTTGGTAATTTTTTCGCGAACCTTTAAATCCGGCACCTCCGGCAAATATAAGATTGCCATCGCTGATACCCGCAAAACCGCCAGCCACGCCATCTGGTGATGATACCGGAGGGAGTTTATTCCATTTTATATCATTGCCGGTAAGATCAAGTTGAAATACGGCATCAGTCCGTAGTCCTGGTTTTACCTCACCATTAATAAGCCAGATTTTATTGCCCTCGTTTACTACTGCCGCACCAGCCGTTCCGTACCAGGGGGATTCGCCTGCGTAACTCCATTGCAGTGTTGAAGGTTCAAAAGACAACAGAAACTTATTGAAGAAATAATCTTCTGCTTTTTTATCAAAATAGTGATCGTTTATTTTATCTATAGCTACTGAATTTTTTCCAGCCTCGTTGAGATCCTCAAAATAACCATTGAAGATATTCTGATTTACACCGCCAGTAATATAGGCTTTACCATTGTGTACAAACGTTATGTGACCTGCCATGCCTATCGGTGCGTGCGACATTAATTTAATCCAGATATTGGTTCTGGGATCATATTTATACACGTCGTTGAATACCTGGGGCAAACCTTGTTGATTTTTACCGATGCCGCCAAATACATAGAGGTTGTCGTCAATAAATGCGGAAGTTGCCTGATCTCTCGGGCCGCCAGGGAATTCAGCCAGAACTGTCCATTTTTTATTCCTGGACTGTGTATCCAGTTTGTACCATGCCGTGCCTGCACTACCTAAACCGATGTAGACCGTGTTGTTATCAATCACCCCTGTACCACTTTTAAATGGCACTGGGGTTTCGGGTAGTACAGAGGCATTTGCGGCAAATGATGTGCCCATGATAACAAGTGCTGTTATTGTTTTATTCATTGAGACTCTCTCCGGTCTACCATTGTTTTGTAGTGTATGCCTTTATACCTGTCATACCAGAACAAAAAACAAACAATCCATACAACAAAATCAGTTTTGTAATTTGTGTCACAAATTATGTCGATATTCTTAAAAGATGACGATGCTATGCGAAGCCCGACGGGAAGTTGTGATTTCCTTCATAAGTCAGCGTCTTAATCATGATTTAATTTTTTAACATTATGTTTTTATTGCTTTTCTATGGTTTTTCTTTGTCGTTGAGGTCATTTGAACTTTAACGTCAGTGGTATGGTGAAAATGAGCCTCTGTCTGTAACAAGGTATCGTATAATTCTTGCAGTAAAATATGTTTTGTTGGTTCGATAAATCGGCACAAGTCGTTGTGATAGCGGCTATATTTAACAACGAATGTATATGAAAAAAGACCCATCAAGTTTGTTGTTTTGTATCACCGGGCAATAAAAGACAACGAAATAATCTAAATGCCATAAAGAATAAATGTAAAGGTGATGATAAATAGCGCACTAAGAATTAGTGTGTTAATAAAACTTAAAATCTTCCATTTTGGTGGAATAATAATTATGCATAAAAAGTGAGTTGACTAATAATCTTTTATGTGAGATTACCGTAGAAACTAATGTGGAAATTTACTGAACTTTTTATGACGTTTATACTTGTTACATACGTTATCACATGATATATAAAGTAGTCAGGATTAACTGCATTGAGCCCGAGGTTTATTATTGAATTTACTTTTAGATTGATGAATATATAAATATATATAGCATGCAAGAACATATTGTAATTGCATCATATGATTAAAATAAATAACTATCGCTATTTATTTTAATCCAGTATAGATGAGCAAGTCCGTTTACGATAATCATTAAACAAACGTTTGCTACTATAAGAAAAATAAGGCTTGAAATGTTGGATTAATGATAACCCAGCACAGCTAGTGCGTGTCTGCGACAGTAAGGGAACATGATGAAAAATAAGGCTAATAACAAAAAAAGGAACTTCCTGACCCAAAGTGAAATTGAGTCACTCCTTAAAGCAGCAAATACTGGACCACATGCTGCACGTAATTATTGTCTGACTTTACTTTGTTTTATTCATGGTTTTAGGGCGAGTGAAATTTGCCGTCTGAGAATTTCAGATATTGATCTCAAGGCAAAATGTATATATATCCACCGACTAAAAAAAGGTTTTTCAACAACGCATCCATTATTGAATAAAGAAGTTCAGGCTTTAAAAAATTGGTTCAATATCCGTCGTTCTTACCCATATTCCGACAGCGAGTGGGTTTTTTTATCCCGCAAGGGGAATCCGCTCTCCCGTCAGCAGTTTTATCACATTATCTCAACGGCAGGTGATAATGCTGGCCTGTCACTGGAGATTCATCCTCACATGTTACGCCATTCGTGCGGTTTTGCTTTAGCAAATATGGGAATAGATACACGACTCATTCAGGATTATCTTGGGCATCGTAATATTCGTCATACTGTCTGGTATACTGCCAGTAATGCAGGACGCTTTTACGGAATCTGGGATAGCACCAGAGGAAGACAGCGTAACGCTGTTTTATAAAACGGAACATATGCCAGGGATGGCGTTGAAATTACATTATTCTTACGACTCATCAATAACAATTAACCATTTATTAATTAATGTTATTATAACTGCAATTCTCAATTATCATAAAAAACATCGACTTAACTATATCCATACAAGTCACAATGATTCATTTCCTTCAAAATAAAAAAACAAAAGCATTCATAAATTTACATATCATCTAAATTCTTATCTTAATGTGCTTTTTTCTTGGTTTTCCAGGTAGCTGACCGCTAACCCGATTTGCTCTATTGTTATATAGTATAAAATCAATGAAAATAGCCGCTGTCACATCAGTGATATTTTATTTTTTGTACGCATATTTAATGCAATTGCCTGATAGTCACACCAATTTGTGTGTGATTATCTTTTTATCTATTGGGCTAATTTTGACCGATTGAGGTTTCCTATAGGTATCTATTCAAATATAACTCAGTTCAGGAGTACTACTATTGTGAGTAAACGTCGTTATCTTACCGGTAAAGAAGTTCAGGCTATGATGCAGGCGGTTTGCTATGGACCAACGGGGCTGCGAGATTATTGCCTTATTTTACTGGCATTTCGGCATGGAATGCGTATCAGTGAGCTTCTTGACCTTCATTACCAGGATCTTGACCTCAACGAAGGCCGGATAAATATTCGCCGATTGAAGAACGGATTTTCCACTGTTCATCCGTTACGCTTTGATGAGCGTGAAGCGGTAGAACGCTGGACTCGGGAACGAGCTAACTGGAAAGGGGCTGATCAGACCGACGCCATATTTATTTCTCGTCGTGGAAGCCGACTTTCTCGCCAGCAGGCCTATCGCATCATTCGTGATGCTGGTATTGAAGCGGGTACTGTGACACAGACTCATCCCCATATGTTAAGACATGCTTGCGGTTATGAACTTGCGGAACGTGGTGCGGATACCCGTTTAATTCAGGATTACCTGGGGCATCGAAATATTCGTCATACTGTGCGTTATACAGCCAGTAATGCTGCACGGTTTGCCGGATTATGGGAAAGAAGTAATCTAATAAACGAAAATTTAAAAAGAGAAGAAAGTTAATATAATTAATTGATAATTAAGCAGAAAAATAAATAATTACAAGACAATTGGGGCCAAACTGTCCATATCATAAAAAAATTTCGTGTTTTTTCTCAAGCATAAATTCATAAAAAATCGATAGTAATCTGTTAACCATTTGATATGCAAATAATTTATCTTGTAAACTAATTGCACTCTATCTCCAGGATTCCATACTGATAAGGTTCCTGACTCTCGAACTCACTCTCCTCATCTCTCCCTCTTTAAATCATTATTGCCAACATAAAAAACTAAATAAACAACAAAATTTAGTACATAAAACCAAAGTGAAGACTGAATTAACGTGTGGGCAATGCTTTTCTCTATGAGTCAAAATGGCCCCAAATGTTTCATTCTTTGGGGGAAAACTGTGCAGTGTTGGCAGTCAAACTATTTGTCTGAACAAAGCGTACAGAACGACTGCCCATGTCGATTTAGAAATAGTTTTTTGAAAGGAAAGCAGCATGAAAATTAAAACTCTGGCAATTGTTGTTCTGTCGGCTCTGTCTTTGAGTTCTACAGCGGCTTTGGCCGAAACAACTCCCACGACGGTAAATGGCGGGAAAGTCCACTTTAAAGGGGAAATCGTTAATGCCGCTTGTGCGGTCGATGCGGGCTCTGTTGATCAAACCGTTCAGTTGGGCCAGGTTCGTACTGCCACTCTAAAGCAGGCTGGAGCAACCAGCTCTGCCGTCGGTTTTAACATTCAACTGAATGATTGCGATACCACCGTTGCAAGCACAGCCGCGGTTGCCTTTTTAGGCACGGCGATTGACAGCAATAATTCTAAAGTGCTGGCGCTACAGAGTTCTGCTGCAGGTAGCGCAACTAACGTTGGTGTGCAGATCCTGGACAGAACAGGTAACGTGCTGGCGCTGGATGGGGCGACATTCAGTACACCAACGACCCTGAATAACGGTACCAACACCATTCCGTTCCAGGCGCGTTATTATGCAACGGGTGTTGCCACCCCTGGTGCAGCTAACGCGGATGCAACCTTCAAGGTTCAGTATCAATAATCGGGTTCGATTTTAAGGAAATATTTTGGGCAGGGATGCCCGCTCCCTGTGCGATAAGAATAACGATGAAAAGGATGAAATTATTTCTATTGGTGTCGTTGCTACCCATGTTTGCACTGGCTGGAAATAAATGGACTGCCACTTTGCCCGGGGGAAATATGCAATTCCGGGGCGTCATTATTGCGGAAACCTGTCGCATTGAAGCAGGTGACAGGCAAATGACCGTCAATATGGGACAAATTAGCAGTAACCGGTTTCATGCGACGGGGGAAGATAGCGATCCAGTACCTTTTGTTATTCATTTACGGGAATGTAACACGGTAGTGAGTGAGCGTGTTGGCGTGGCGTTTCACGGTGTAGCTGATGGCAAAAACCCGGATGTACTTTCCGTTGGTGAGGGGCCGGGGATCGCAACCAATATTGGTATTGCGCTGTTTGATGACAAAGGAAATCTGCTTCCTGTGAATCGTCCACCTGAACATTGGACTCGACTTTATTCCGGCTCCACCACGCTACATTTCGTCGCCAAATATCGTTCTACCGGACGCAGCGTTACAGGCGGTGTGGCTAATGCCCAGGCCTGGTTCTCCTTAACCTACCAGTAATTGAACAGCAGATAGAGTGAAAACAGGAACAGGACAGTGATAAAAAAAAGCGTCAATCTAAGAGCATCACAGGAAAAAACATACTGCTTACTGGCAGGTATCTTGATGATAATAATGCTGGTTGCCGGACGTGCTGAGGCAGGGGTGGCATTAGGTGCGACTCGGGTTATTTATCCGGCGGGCCAAAAGCAGGTCCAACTGGCTGTTACAAATAATGATGAGAATAGTACTTACTTAATTCAATCCTGGGTAGAAAATGCCGATGGTGTAAAAGATGGACGTTTTGTCGTGACGCCGCCTCTGTTTGCGATGAAGGGGAAAAAAGAGAATACCCTGCGTATTCTTGATGCCACGAATAACCAATTACCGCAGGATCGGGAAAGTTTGTTCTGGATGAATGTCAAAGCGATCCCATCAATGGATAAAGCGAAATTAAACGAAAATACGCTACAGTTGGCGATAATCAGTCGCATTAAACTGTATTATCGTCCGGCGAAATTAGCATTGCCGCCAGATCAGGCTGCAGAAAAATTAAGATTTCGTCGCAGTGGGAGCTCTCTGACCCTTATTAACCCGACTCCGTATTACCTGACGGTAACAGAACTCAATGCCGGAACCCGGATTCTTGATAATGCTTTAGTGCCGCCGATGGGCGAAAGCACGGTTAAATTACCTTCTGATGCAGGAAGCAACATTACTTATCGAACAATAAATGATTATGGCGCACTTACCCCCAAAATGAAGGGCGTAATGGAATAACGCAGGGGGATTTTTTCGCCTGAATAAAAAGAATTGACTGCCGGGTGATTTTGAACCGGAGGAATAATGTCATATCTGAATTTAAGCGTTTACCAGCGAAACACACAATGTTTGCATAATCGTAAGCTTCGTTTGGCTGGTTTTTTTGTCCGGCTCTCTGTTGCCTGTATTTTTGCTGCACAGGCACCTTTTTCATATGCCGATCTCTATTTCAATCCGCATTTTTTGGCGGATGATCCCCAGGCAGTTGCTGATTTGTCGAATTTTGAAAATGGACAAGAATTACCTCCAGGGACTTATCGTGTCGATATTTATCTGAATAATGGCTATATGGCGACGCGTGATGTCACTTTTAATGCCGGCGATAGCGAACAAGGCATTGTTCCTTGTCTGACGCGTGCGCAACTGGCCAGTATGGGGCTGAATACGGCTTCTGTTCCCGGCATGAATCTGCTGGCTGCTGACGCCTGCGTGCCGTTGACATCGATGATCAACGAGGCGACGTCTCATCTGGATGTTGGTCAACAACGGCTAAATCTGACGATTCCTCAGGCATTTATGAGCAATCACGCACGAGGATATATCCCTCCAGAATTGTGGGATTCAGGGATTAATGCCGGATTGCTCAATTATAACTTCACCGGGAATAGCGTGCAGAATAGCATTGGCGGCGACAGTCATTATGCATATTTAAACCTGCAGAGTGGGTTAAATATTGGCGCATGGCGTTTACGAGACAATACGACCTGGAGCTATAGCAGTGGTGCAAATTCTTCAGGCAGTAAAAATAAATGGCAGCATATTAATACATGGCTTGAGCGGGATATTATCCCATTGCGTTCCCGGCTGACGCTGGGCGATGGTTATACTCAAGGGGATATTTTCGATGGCATCAACTTTCGCGGTGCGGAGTTGGCTTCAGATGACAATATGCTACCCGACAGCCAGAGAGGATTTGCCCCGGTGATCCATGGTATTGCCCGTGGTACTGCACAGGTATCTATTAAGCAAAATGGGTATGACATTTATAATAGTACGGTGCCACCGGGGCCTTTTACAATCAACGATCTCTATGCTGCAGGTAATAGTGGTGACTTACAGGTAACAATTAAAGAGGCTGACGGCAGCACGCAGATCTTTACCGTACCGTATTCGTCAGTACCGCTTTTACAACGTGAAGGGCATACCCGTTATTCCATTACAGCCGGAGAATATCGTAGTGGTAATGCGCAACAGGAAAAGCCTCGCTTTTTCCAGAGCACGTTACTTCATGGTCTCCCGGCTGGCTGGACAATATATGGCGGTATGCAGCTGGCAGATCGTTATCGCGCTTTTAATTTCGGAGTCGGGAAAAACATGGGCGCGCTGGGGGCTCTGTCCGTAGATATGACTCAGGCCAATGCCACACTCCCTGATGATAGTGAACATGAGGGGCAATCGGTACGTTTTCTCTATAATAAATCACTTAATGAATCTGGAACGAATATTCAGCTGGTAGGGTATCGTTATTCAACCAGTGGATATTTCAACTTCGCTGATACGACATATAAACGGATGAGCGGCTACAATATTGAGACACAGGATGGCGTTATTCAGGTAAAGCCGAAATTCACCGACTATTACAACCTCGCTTATAACAAACGTGGGAAATTACAATTCAGTGTGACTCAACAACTCGGGCGCACATCAACACTTTATTTGAGCGGTAGTCATCAGACTTATTGGGGAACAAATAATATTGATGAGCAATTACAGGCCGGCCTGAATACCGCGTTTGAGGATATCAACTGGACGCTCAGCTATAGCCTGACCAAAAATGCCTGGCAAAAAGGACGAGACAGAATGTTGGCGCTTAATGTCAATATTCCTTTCAGTCACTGGCTGCGTTCCGACAGTAAATCGTTGTGGCGGCATGCCAATGCCAGCTACAGCATGTCGCACGATCTTAAGGGGCGTATGACCAATCTTGCAGGTTTATACGGTACGTTGCTTGAAGACAACAACCTTAGTTATAGCGTGCAAACAGGTTATGCCGGTGGTGGTGAAGGGAGTAATGGCAATTCTGGCTATGCGGCGCTGAATTATCGCGGCGGCTATGGCAATGCCAATATTGGTTATAGCCATAGCGATGATATTAAACAGTTTTATTACGGTATCAGCGGTGGCGTATTGGCGCACGCCGATGGCGTGACGTTGGGGCAACCGTTGAACGACACCGCTGTGCTTATTAAAGCGCCCGGCGCGAAAGATGCGAAAGTGGAAAACCAGACGGGAGTTCGTACCGACTGGCGCGGCTATGCTGTATTGCCTTATGCCACAGAATATCGGGAAAACAGGGTAGCGCTGGATACCAATAGTCTGGCTGATAACGTCGATCTGGATAATGCCGTTGCGAATGTTGTCCCGACGCGCGGGGCAATTGTGCGTGCGGAGTTTAAAGCGCGTGTTGGAATGAAATTGCTAATGACGCTGACCCGTAATAATAAGCCACTGCCGTTTGGCGCGATGGTCACATCGGACAGTAGCCAGAGTAGCGGCATTGTTGCGGATAATGGCCAGGTCTACCTCAGCGGGATGCCCTTAGCGGGAAAAGTTCAGGTGAAATGGGGGGAAGGAGAGAATGCCCACTGTGTTGCCGATTACAAGCTACCGCCAGAGAGTCAGCACCAGTTATTAACCCAGCTATCAGCCGAATGTCGTTAGGGAGGCATGATGGGAGGCAAATCTTTTTATCTTCAGTGTGCTTTTTTGTGGCTGGTGGCAAGTAGCGCTTTAGCCGCGGATAGCACGATTACTATCCGCGGCTATGTCAGAGATAACGGCTGTTTTGTGGCTGCTGAATCAACAAATTTTACCGTTGATTTGATGGAAAACACGGCGAAGCAATTTAATAACATTGGGGCGACGACATCGGTCGTTCCATTTCGTATTTTGCTGTCGCCCTGTGGGAATGCCGTCACTGCCGTAAAAGTCGGGTTTACCGGTGTTGCGGATGGCAACAATGCCAATCTGCTTGCATTAGAAAGTCATTCGTCGTCCGCCGCAGGGGTGGGGATACAGCTTCTGAATGAGCAACAAAATCAGATACCGCTTAATGCGCCATCGTCCGGGATTTCGTGGACGACCCTGACGCCGGGAAAACCAAATACGCTGAATTTTTACGCTCGACTGATGGCCACACAGGTGCCCGTCACGGCGGGGCATATCAATGCCACGGCAACATTCACTCTTGAATATCAGTAACTGGAGATACTCATGAAATGGAGCCAATACGGCTGGTTTTGGGCGGTAATGCTGGCTTTTTCGTGCATGGCGGCGCGTGCTGCCGATGTCACTATCACCGTAAACGGTAAGGTCGTTGCAAAGCCGTGCACAGTGTCCACTACGAATGCTACGGTCGATCTCGGCGATCTTTATTCTTTCAGTCTGATATCTGCCGGGGCGGCATCGGCCTGGCACGATGTTGCACTTGAGTTGAGTCATTGTCCGGTAGGGACCTCCAGAGTCACCGCCAGCTTCAGTGGGACAGCCGACAGTACCGGGTATTATAAAAATCAGGGGACTGCACAAAACATCCAGTTAGAGCTACAGGATGCCAGTGGTAACACATTAAATACCGGCGCGACCAAAACCGTTCAGGTGGACGACGCTACACAATCAGCGCATTTCCCGTTGCAGGTCAGAGCATTGACAGTAAACGGTGGCGCCACGCAAGGAACCATTCAGGCAGTGATTAACATCACTTATACCTACAGCTAAACCAGAAGAGAGCATTGTAATGAAAAGAGTTATCACCTTGCTTGCCGCAGTACTGATGGGGTGGTCTGTAAATGCCTGGTCATTCGCCTGTAAAACCGCCAATGGTACGGCTATTCCTATTGGCGGCGGTAGCGCCAATGTCTATGTAAACCTTACGCCCGCCGTAAATGTAGGGCAAAACCTAGTCGTGGATCTTTCGACGCAGATCTTTTGTCATAACGATTACCCGGAAACGATTACCGATTATGTAACGCTGCGGCAAGGGTCGGCTTATGGCGGCGTATTAGCCAATTTTTCCGGGACCGTGAAATATAATGGCAACAGCTATCCTTTCCCTACGACCAGCGAAACGCCGCGCATTGTTTATGATTCGCGAGCGGATAAACCCTGGCCTGTTGCTCTTTATCTGACGCCGGTCAGCAGTGCGGGTGGTGTCGCGATTAAGGCCGGGTCATTAATTGCCGTGCTTATTTTGCGCCAGACGAATAACTATAACGGCGACGATTTTCAGTTCGTCTGGAATATTTATGCCAATAACGATGTGGTGGTCCCTACTGGCGGCTGTGATGTTTCCGCTCGTGATGTCACCGTTACACTGCCTGACTATCCCGGTTCAGTGTCGATTCCTCTCACCGTTTATTGTGCGAAGAGCCAAAACCTGGGGTATTACCTTTCAGGCACAACCGCAGATGCGGGCCACTCGATTTTCACCAATACGGCGTCGTTTTCGCCAGCACAGGGAGTCGGCGTGCAGTTGACGCGTAATGGCGCGGTTATTCCGGCGAATAGCACGGTGTCATTAGGGGCTGTAGGGACTTCGGCGGTTAGTCTTGGGTTAACGGCAAATTATGCTCGTACCGGAGGACAGGTAACTGCAGGGAATGTGCAGTCGATTATTGGTGTGACTTTTGTTTATCAATAAATAACAGAACTTGCCAATGCTGGTGCGCAATATCGCCTGATGCGCAACGCTTATCAGGCCTACAAAACCTGCACGGTGAGTCTTTTGCAGGCCAGATAAAATGCGCCAGTGTCGCATCTGGCATAAACAAGGCGTACTTTGCCAACAATCCGAACTGAGCCTGCCAATAGCAGGCTCTAATGTTCCTTTACGCGACCATGCTGATAATCAACACAATAATCAGCCCAACCACGGAGTTGACCAGTTCCAGCAGTCCCCAGGTCTTCAGCGTGTCTTTGACTGACAGATCAAAGTAGCCTTTGAACAGCCAGAAGGAGGCATCGTTAATATGAGTGAGGGTGTTGGAACCCGCCGCCGTCGCCAGCACCAGCAGCGCCGGGTTCACGCCAACCAGTTGGCCCGTTGCTGGATCAAGGATTGCTGCGCTAATAATCCCGGCGGCAGTCATTGCTGAAACAACCCCCTGACCGGTCGCCAGGCGAATCAGTACGGTGATCAGCCATGCCATGATGTAGGGTGAAATGTTGCCGTGCGACATCAGCATACCGATAGTGTCGCCAATGCCGGTGTCAATGATGGTTTGTTTCAGCACGCCGCCCGCACCGATGATCAGAATTACCATCGCAATGCTTTTTACTGCGCTTTCAAAGGCATTCATTACCCATTGCATATCGTGACCGCGTGCGGTGCCGAACAGCACGAACGCCACGACCATAGCGATAAACATGGCAATCGGCGAAGAGCCAATAAAGTTAACCACTTCCCACGCCGGTGTGTCTTTGATCAGCCAGATGTTGGCGATGGTCGTGGATATCATAATGATCGCCGGGATCAGCGGAACCAGAATCGAAATGCCGAAAGAGGGCAGATTATTCATATCGACCGGTTGATCCGCTTTCAGGAATGACGGCGTTGGGCGTTCAAGATTACCGAGGAACTTCGGCAGGATCAGGCCAGCGCAGATTACGCTGGGGATAGTCACCAGCACACCATAGATATAAACCATCCCCATGTCCGCACCATACGCATTCACCAGTGCCACCGGACCCGGTTGCGGTGGGAACAGCGAATGCGCGGTGGTAGCTGCTGCTACTGCCGGAATAGCCAGTTTCAGGAACGGGATTTTGGCTTCGGCGGCAATCACGATCACCAGCGGCGCCAGCATGATAAAGGCCACTTCATAGAACATCGCCAGACCGAAAATCAGGCCGATGATGATCACCGATATCTGAACGTAGCGCAGGCCGAGGCGTGCTAATAGCGTATGCGCTATTTGATGAGCTGCGCCGGAGTCGACCATCAATTTACCGATGACCGCACCGAACACCACGATGATTGCCAGTTCTCCTAGCGTGTTGCCGAAGCCTGCTTTCATGGTATGCAGCAGCGACATCAAATCCATACCGGCAAGCATCCCGACGGACAACGCCGCTACCAGCAAAGCCACCATCGAGTTGATCTTAAACTTCAAATTCAGTACCAGCATCAGGCCGATGCCGAATACTACCCAGAGAATGTTAAGCACATGCATAAAGTTTTATCTTACCTGGTTGAGCCATTGTTATTTTGGGCGACATGTTATGTAAATTGGTCAACCATTGTTGCGATGAATATCACATCTCCTGATTAATCACCGTGGATTACTCTTTGTTGCAATTTGCAGCAAAGAGTCAGAGACTGCATTTCTTGTGATGTGGTTAACCAATTTTAGATTTCGGGTTGACATGTATTACCAAAAGGTAGAACTTATACGCCATCTCATCCGATGCAACGTCATGGCTGTGGCGGGGTATGCATTCGGATACCTAAACAACTCCGGGGTTCCGCGTCTCTTCGCTGTTGAACCCACTATGTGAAAGAGGAAAAACCATGGAACAGACCTGGCGCTGGTACGGCCCTAACGATCCGGTTTCTTTAGCTGATGTCCGCCAGGCGGGCGCAACTGGCGTGGTTACTGCGCTGCACCATATCCCGAATGGGGAAGTGTGGTCCGTCGAAGAGATCCTCAAACGCAAGGCTATCGTTGAAGAAGCGGGCCTGGTGTGGTCCGTCGTGGAAAGCGTGCCTATTCACGAAGATATCAAAACTCATACCGGTAACTACGAACAGTGGATCGCTAACTATCAGCAGACCCTGCGCAACCTGGCGCAGTGCGGCATTCGCACCGTGTGCTACAACTTCATGCCGGTGCTCGACTGGACCCGTACCGACCTCGAATATGTACTGCCGGACGGTTCCAAAGCACTGCGTTTCGACCAAATTGAATTCGCCGCGTTTGAAATGCATATCCTGAAGCGTCCAGGCGCAGAAGCGGATTACACCGAAGAAGAAATTGCTCAGGCTGCAGAACGCTTCGCTACCATGAGCGACGAAGACAAAGCACGTCTGACCCGTAACATCATTGCCGGTCTGCCAGGCGCGGAAGAAGGCTACACTCTCGATCAGTTCCGTAAGCACCTGGAGCTGTACAAAGATATCGATAAAGCCAAACTGCGCGAAAACTTTGCAGTCTTCCTGAAAGCGATTATTCCGGTTGCCGAAGAAGTTGGCGTGCGTATGGCGGTTCACCCGGATGATCCGCCGCGCCCGATCCTCGGCCTGCCGCGTATCGTCTCCACCATTGAAGATATGCAGTGGATGGTTGATACCGTAAATAGCATGGCGAACGGTTTCACTATGTGCACCGGTTCTTACGGTGTGCGTGCAGACAACGATCTGGTTGATATGATCAAGCAGTTTGGTCCACGCATTTACTTCACCCATCTGCGCTCCACCATGCGTGAAGAAAACCCGAAAACCTTCCACGAAGCGGCGCACCTGAACGGTGACGTTGATATGTACGAAGTGGTGAAAGCGATTGTTGAAGAAGAACACCGTCGTAAAGCGGAAGGCAAAGAAGACCTGATCCCGATGCGCCCGGACCACGGTCATCAGATGCTGGACGACCTGAAGAAGAAAACCAACCCAGGTTATTCTGCGATTGGTCGTCTGAAAGGCCTGGCCGAAGTTCGCGGCGTCGAAATGGCGATCCAGCGCGCTTTCTTTAGCCGTTAATATCCACCGGCATGGCTGCGCGCCGTGCCGGTTCCTTCTTCCTTGCCGTCACTCTCTGAAGACGGATTCTGGAGTTTACGATGACTACTATTGTTGACAGCAATCTGCCGGTTGCCCGCCCGTCATGGGATCATTCTCGTCTGGAATCACGCATTGTGCACCTCGGTTGCGGGGCGTTTCACCGCGCGCATCAGGCGCTGTACACTCATCACCTGCTGGAAAGTACCGACAGCGATTGGGGGATCTGCGAAGTTAACCTGATGCCAGGCAACGACCGCGTGCTGATCGAAAACCTGAAAAAACAGCAACTGCTGTACACCGTGGCGGAAAAAGGCGCAGAAAGCACCGAGCTGAAAATTATCGGTTCGATGAAAGAAGCACTGCACCCGGAAATCGACGGTTGTGAAGGTATCCTCAATGCGATGGCGCGTCCGCAGACGGCGATTGTCTCTCTGACCGTAACGGAAAAAGGTTACTGCGCTGATGCGGCAAGTGGTCAACTGGATCTCAATAACCCGTTGATTAAGCACGATCTGGAAAACCCGACCACGCCGAAATCCGCAATTGGTTACATCGTAGAAGCGCTGCGTCTGCGTCGTGAGAAAGGGCTGAAAGCGTTTACGGTAATGTCCTGCGACAACGTGCGTGAAAACGGTCATGTAGCGAAAGTTGCCGTTCTCGGGTTGGCTCAGGCGCGCGACCCGCAACTGGCGGCATGGATTGAAGAGAACGTCACCTTCCCGTGCACCATGGTTGACCGTATTGTTCCGGCGGCGACGCCTGAAACCTTACAGGAAATTGCCGATCAACTGGGCGTTTACGATCCGTGCGCCATTGCCTGCGAGCCGTTCCGTCAGTGGGTAATTGAAGACAACTTTGTTAATGGTCGCCCGGACTGGGATAAAGTGGGCGCACAGTTCGTTGCGGACGTTGTTCCGTTCGAAATGATGAAACTGCGTATGCTTAACGGCAGCCACTCTTTCCTGGCATACCTCGGCTACCTCGGCGGTTATGAAACTATTGCCGACACCATGACTAACGAGGATTATCGCAAAGCAGCTTTCGCTCTGATGATGCAGGAACAAGCGCCAACGCTGTCGATGCCGGAAGGAACTGACCTGAACGCGTATGCGACGTTGTTGATCGAACGTTTCAGCAACCCGTCTCTGCGTCACCGTACCTGGCAGATCGCGATGGATGGCAGCCAGAAGTTGCCGCAGCGTCTGCTGGATCCGGTACGTTTGCACTTGAAAAACGGCGGTAGCTGGCGTCATCTGGCACTTGGCGTGGCTGGCTGGATGCGTTATACCCAGGGTGTGGATGAGCAAGGTAATGCCATTGACGTGGTAGACCCGATGCTGGCGGAGTTCCAGAAGATCAACGCACAGTATCAGGGCGCAGAACGCGTGAAAGCGCTGCTGGGCCTGAGCGGTATTTTTGCCGATGATCTGCCGCAGAATGCAGACTTTGTTGGCGCGGTGACGACTGTGTATCAGCAACTGTGTGAGCGCGGTGCCCGCGCGAGTGTTGCTGCTCTGTAACTAACTGATTACCCAACAGAGTTACTGGTCAATCAAATAAATATTTGGTTGACCAGTTTTCGTTTTTTGCCCGCCTGTACGTGCCAACTTCCTGTGCAAATGGTATAGTTTTGAATTGACGGTCAACATAAGATTGCCTGATACGCACACTTATCGGGCCTACAGGTCAATCGCAATTTCTTGAATACGCACTCTTTATAAGCTGGATAAGAGGTTTATGCCGCATCCGGCAATAATTTGATTAACCGCACTTAACGGACATAACATCATGAAATCTGCCACCTCTGCGCAAAGACCTTACCAGGAAGTCGGGGCGATGATCCGCGATCTGATCATAACGACGCCTTACAATCCTGGCGAACGGCTGCCGCCGGAGCGTGAAATCGCAGAAATGCTTGATGTCACGCGTACAGTGGTCCGCGAAGCGTTGATCATGCTAGAAATCCAGGGGCTGGTGGAAGTACGCCGTGGTGCAGGTATTTATGTTCTCGACAGCTTAACCCGTCAGAGTGCAGAGAGCGCAGATACCAACGTCTGCAACGATGCCGGGCCTTTTGAGTTGTTGCAGGCGCGCCAGTTGCTTGAGAGTAATATCGCCGAGTTTGCTGCTCTTCAGGCCACTCGTGAAGATATTGTGAAAATGCGCCAGGCACTGCAGCTTGAAGAACGCGAACTGGCCTCCAGCGCGCCGGGCAGCAGTGAAAGCGGCGACATGCAATTTCATCTTGCTATTGCTGAAGCTACCCATAACAGCATGTTGGTAGAGTTGTTTCGCCAGTCCTGGCAGTGGCGGGAAAATAACCCAATGTGGATCCAGTTACACAGCCATCTGGATGACAGCTTATATCGCAAAGAGTGGTTGGGCGATCATAAACAGATCCTTGCAGCATTAATCAAAAAAGACGCCCGTGCGGCTAAACTGGCAATGTGGCAGCATCTGGAAAATGTGAAACAGCGTCTGCTGGAGTTTTCCAACGTTGACGATATTTATTTTGATGGCTATCTATTCGATTCCTGGCCGTTGGATAAAGTCGATGTCTGATATTATTATATGCGCAAGCTTAAATGTATCTTGCGCTTATTTTGATAAATAAATCATACGGTATTTCGGTGATGATTAACTTTCTAATCATCACTGACCAATGTACTTCCATTCACCGTTGTTTAATTCAAACAGTTCTGGATGATTCGCGGGGCGCAGAGTCATGCGTTTGACCTCCATATTCTCGTCTCCAGGTATAACCTCATATCCCATTCGTGAGTGGACCGGTGCGGTGTCTGGATAGGCATTCAGACCGATTGTTGGGTTAATTCCAGTCTGAGGATTGGCATTAAGTAATGCTGCGTAGACGAATCCAGATGAATTTGATACCCCTGTCACTGTCATTATCTGATCAATATAGATATCAATTTGGGGCTGTTCATTTGACCACTCTGGGGCTCGTTCAACGGGAAGAGTTACAATGTATCCTATAGTGGTTCCTGCATAACCTGGAATATTGCAACCTGGGCCCAGTGTTATTTCATGTATGGTATAGTCGACAATGGAATCCAGAATTATGTTCTGCCGTAGACCCGCGTTTAACTCCGCGGCTACATGTGTTTTTTCACATTTCCCACCGTATATTTCGTCTAATTCTGATGTGATTTCCCATTCACGACTGACGACTCCGCCTCTGACTGTAACACCATCAGCTTTTTGACACGCATCAGTTACGTAATTAAATGGCCAGAATCCCTGATTACCAAACATAAGTTTTCTAATTTCGACAACACTCCCTCCATCGTAATTATGGTTATCTCCACGTTCAAGAGGCGTAACATAGATATTTTCCGTATTTAGACGAGCATGTTTATATCTGCATAGTAGCTCGTTGTCGATTTCTGGATGCGGGGCGAAATGATTTGTTGTAGAAATAAGATTGTGAATGGAATTGCTGCCAGGTATGGACATAGTATTGTATCCTGTTAAAGAAATTTCATTTATGTTTAGAAAAGAATGTGTAATTTATTCCTTAAATAAAGCGTGAGAACATATCATCACGTATTTTAGTCGCAGGTATATGAAGTCAATACAACGATGCTAAAATACATTGATGATAAGAAATATAAAAAAACGCTCATTTTTATTCATTCAAACTGTTCAAGAAGAAATATCTTATAGCCAGATAACATTTATTGTTATTATATTGTTGTCAGCTTTAATGCTATTTTCGCCTGGTGTATTGGGGATGTTCTTTTTGTTGTTAGCGTTCATTAAAAGCAGATGTCTCAATGGAACATAGTAAACTATATAAAACTAAATAATAACACATTGAAATTAAATTTAAGTAACACGAAATTTTTCATCTACGTAATTATTCGGAATATATTAGTAAAATTTTTTTATGTTTGATGACCTCCATCAAACCATGCTTTTTTTCTTGAAAAGCCAGTAGATATTCATTGGCAAGTAAGGTTTTATATTTTGTGGGCAAAAGCTATGCCTGTATCAGGTTGTCATGGATGTAATGAACAAAGGGATGGTTATGGGAAATGAGCATCAATACTGTGGTACCCGATATTCAGGGCAAGCCGCATATATTGCCAGACGTCAGGAGTGCGCAAAATGATGCGCCAATCACTTCAGACAGTATTACCTGAAAGCACAGGAAACAATACATCATCGCTACGTGATTCCGTATACCGGGATCTCTTTCAACTTTTTAATTCCCCCCATTCACCGTTACCAACATTACTGGTTTCAGGTATGCCCGAGTGGCAAGGGCATAACCAGAGCGACAAATGTCTCCAGAATTGGTATTGCCGCCAGTTGCGTTCCGCGCTTTTATTTCATGAACCAAGAATTGCCGCTTTGCAGGTGAGTCTTAAAGAGGCGTATTGCCGCGATCTGGCGATCAGCCTGGAGATGATGCTATTCCACGACGATGAGCCATTAACGTTTGATCTGATCTGGCGAAATGGCAGCTGGCAGAGTTTGGGGCAGGGATATTAAATATTTCGCCTTTTATCGATAACAGTGAACCGCGAAATTTTCGCTGAATGGCATCTTTGGGCAGCCAGGCAATTTCAAACCTACATTATTCTTTGTCAGCCGCCCGTGCGGGGGCTATGCCTGTTCGGGCGGCTGGCAATGGCTTATGCTGATTCGAACGTTCCTTTAACGCACGCTTTACCGTCTTTGACCATCAGCTTCCCGCGGGCGTACACCTGTTCAATGCGCAGTTCCGGTGTCATGACCAGCAGATCAGCATCGTTGCCTGGCAGGATTTCGCCTTTCCCGGTCAGGTTGAGGAAATCGGCTACGCTACTGGTGAGAGGGCGCAGGGCGTCGCTGAGGCTGAATCCGTAGTCCTTGACCAGCACTTGCACGGTTTCCAGCAACGTTTCAAAACCGGCAACGCCGATGTGCGTCAAATTCCCTTCGTCGTCAAAGAATGGCTGACTGCCATTGCCGTCGGAACTGAGGGTGACGCGTGCCAGTGGAATACCGGCCTGAACGGCGCGAGCGATACCTTCGGCAGGGGCAACCGGTTCGTCAATGCTACTGGTGATGTCGATGGTGCCGCCTTTGCGCGCGAATTCCAGTGCCTGTTCAAACAACGGAATATTGCGGTTAACGTGCGTCGGCAGCAACTTGCTGATGGGAACATCGCAGTTTTCAAGAATATCGTAGATTGGCTGCAATGCTTTTTTGCTATCGCCCATGTGGAACACGGTGACGCCAGGTTTACCGCCGAGTAGACCACCAACGCGGGATTCTGCCGCCATATTGGCCAGATGATAAACGTCCGGTGCGGCTGAGCGGTGGTCTGAGATAGCACATTTCACGCCAATCACACGATCAATAATCGCCACATCTTTTTCTACAGAGCCCGTAATGGTGCGGGAAGGCACATGATATGCGCCGGTTAGCATCCAGGCGCTGATGCCTTCTTCATTGAGCGCCCGGGTCTTGGCGAGCAGTGACTCCGGGTGGCGAGAGATAGAATCGGTGCCCAACAGGCCAACCACGGATGTGACGCCGGCTTCCGTCAGACGGCTGAGCGCCACTTCCGGTGTCCGTGTGGTCGGGCCGGCTTCGCCGCCGCCGCCAATCAAATGGACGTGCTGATCAATGAACCCTGGGCAGAGGATCTGCCCACTGAGATCAACAACGGTACAGTCTGGTACGATGTCTGCGGGGATGTTATCGGCAACCGCAATAATCTTGCCATTAGCGATGAGGAGATCACAGATTCCCCGATCTTCAGGCGCATACAGATGCGCTCCCTGTAGTAGGGTAAAACCAGCTGCGGAAAAATCAATCATGGTAACTCCTTGTTAAACAATAATCTGCATGACCCAGATCGACAGCAGTGCGTTAATAACGCAGACCGTAATGATATGCGGATAGTATTTGGCATTCACTTCGGCTGTCCCCAGGCAGCGCCCGACATTTTGCACCGGGTTACCCATCAAATACATCGCGGGGAGCAAAACGGTAACATCATGACCGGTCAGAGCCCCGGCAGTCGCCAGACTGGCGGCGACACCGACTGCGCCGCCCATACTCATCAATGCGGCTAACAGGACGGTTGCCGCTTCGCCCGGTAATCCCCACAGCGCCATCACGGGTTCGCAGATATGGCCTACCCAGTCGAGCAGTCCGGTAATTTTCAGTGCCTGGATGATAACAAATGCCATCACCACATTCGGCAACAGGTTAGTGGTGGCAATAGTAAAGCCACGGCGTGCGCCATCGATAAACATATCCATGACATTTTTACGGACTTGAGTCGTCATGCTTGTGCTCCTTGCGTGGGGTTGCGACGTTCTTCAACGTTAAGCCAGACGCGTAAAATATTGGCGCCGATAAATTTAAACACCAGGATGACGGCTAAAGGTACGATTACAGATGTTCCCAGAAAGGCAAACACGGCGACACCGGAAGAGAAGTAGTTGGTGATGATGGCGCTACCGCTGGTTTGATATGCGGCAAAAATCACTTTATCGCGCTCGGTAATTTCCCCTTCCTGCGCCAGTTCTTTGGTCATACCGGCGGCAGCATCAGTGTTTTGTAGGTTGGCTATCAGCGCCAGCGAACAGATGCCCGGAATGCCCAACAGAGGTTTTAGTACAGGCGTCATTAGTTGCTGTGCAGCACGCAGCCCACCAAGACCATCGGTAATAGAGATAATCCCCAGAGAAAGGATTACTGAAGGTGCCAGTTCCAGCGCGAAGAGGAAGCCATCTTTGGCCCCAGTGCCGCCAGCACCGCGAAACGAGGTGGTCGCTCCATTCGCACCAGGCAGTTGTCCAAACGATCCGTTCAGAACGGAAAAATCAAAAACGCGCCACCAACTGTCTGTCCCGGAAAAAACGCCGGAAAAAAAGATAATGGTGAGAAAAAATGCCAGATACCCTTTAATACCTACTTTTTCTGTCGCCAGCTTTCCGGCCACAGCATCCCCTTGTTGTGTCATAACAATCCCCATTGTTTTTTGTGCATGTGTGTTGTGACTGCCAGGAAAATTCCTGGAGCTAAAAAACCTTATCAGTCATGTGGGTATGGGGAAAATGCAAGTATGTTTCTGGCTATGCGTTTTTTGCATAGTGGAGGTGATTATTCGTCGGCAACGTAACGTAAGTGTTTACGCTTGAGTAACTGCGCTCCGTTGATAAGGGCTGTCGCCAGAAGCTCTGTTGCGCCGCACAGGAGTGCACCGGGCTAATCTGTTAAGGCGTTGATGTGAGGGTAAACGATATGAATATTTTACGTGGGATAAATTTATGACAAACGCCGCAGGTAGCTTACTACGGCGTTTTGTTAGGCAGCAGGATTTTTATCATTTACTTAGGCTGACAACGTTACTTATCCAGGGATGATGAAGGTCTCATTTCAAAGATTTGTATTGTGATATCACTCTCGTCATTTGGTGTACGCACATAATAGTCATCATCTGTATTTATTGAATTAATCGTTTTAACGTTTTCAAAAGTTGCTAAATGAAGATTCGAATTGAGAAAGGAAACATTAATCGACTTAACCCCATTAAAATGAGATTCAGGAATTTGGGCGTTATTAAAGTTAACATTTTTAAAAGTAGCTTTGTCGAAATAAACTTTTTCCTGGAAGATTGCCTTATAAAATGATGAGTGCAGAATATTACTTTCGGAAAAATTAACATTAGACCAGTTAGTCTCAATGAAAAAACAGTTTTCAAGTTTAGCCTTGGAAAAATTTATCGATTCAGCTTCAGAATTATTGAAAATAAAATTGTTAAAGTTGGCGTTCGTGAAATCTATCTCGTTCATTTTTGTTTTGTAAAAAGAAACATATTTTCCCCATGCTCTGTGGAAACTGACGTTGTTTAAATTTGCCTTGTCGAATATTACGTTAGTAATCCTGGCTCTATTAAAATTAATATTGGAACCAGTCGCTTCGGTTAGAACAGTTTCGGTTAGAGTGGAATAATTAAACTCTGCACCATCAAGGATGGCTTTATTTAAAATAGTTTTTGTTAAAATAGTATGATTTAATTTGACTCCAGTGAGATCGTAGCCTGAGAGATCCTTCCCTGAAAGATTGGAATGGTTAAGTACGGTTCCAGCAAGAAGAGTTTTATCGAGAACCGTGTTTATAAAAAATACATATTCGAGGTTAGCGTTTCGAAGGTCTGCCTGGGTAAATTTGACACCAGAGAAATCATGCCCCTTGAAATTGCACTCCCGAAGATTAGCCCTTAAGAATATCACCCCCTTCATATTGTTAACATATTCAAAATCGACCTTCATTAATGACGCGTCAGTAAAATCTGCATGATTGATGTCACAATCTAAAAGTATAGCACCGTCAAGAGTAGCATTATTGAAAATTGCTCTTTTAAGGATGCTGTCCTGAAAATTGACATTTCTAAGATTCATTCCAGAAAAATTAAACCTGGATAAATTCATGCCCGATAAATCCAAACCTTCGAGGGATAGCTGGCCCATGTCGTCTTTAGGAATAGCTTGCTCAACAGTGTTTATAACATAATCACCAATATGGAAAGTCATTTTTATTTTAGTGTCGGAGATAGTCATATCACGCGTTAGAAGTTTACTATTACTATCGGTTGTATTCTTCTTAATAATATTGTATTGATCACATACCTGACAAAGTCTCTTCCAGTTCTCATCGTTGGTTCTTGTCTTGTCCGGGGAATAATTTGCAATACTATAAAGATCTTCTACGATGCTGTCCTTCACTTCAGGAATGAAATAATCACTGACTTGAGGAGAAGAGATATATTCTTTAATGTTTTTACTATCGTTTGAATCAATTGTGTTTGATTGTTGGTGGCCTTTTGAAGCGTACTTAAGTAGGTTTTCCCATTGTAAGTTTGTTAATGGAATCATGTCTACTGTGTTTTTATTATCCCGAATGGTTAATTGTTTATCTATTGGATCATAATAAATCATGAAATTATCCAGATGACGGTATTGTTGGTTTGCATCTAAAACAACATTAAATGAATTTGTTTCTTTGTAGGCATAGGTTAAAAATTTATCAAATGGCAAATGTTGTTCTTCAGGTAATTCTTGTGCTTCACTACGCGAAATATTTATAACACTCTCTTTAAAGTTTTGCATGTCAATATAAATTGGCAGTTGACCTTTTTGTTCTATTGTTTTGATTAATTCATTTATTTGACTAATTTCTGCGCGACCACTATGGTTCATGTTATTGCTGCTGACTGTTAATATACCATCTTTCTCATTCTGCGGCATGAAGTTTACTTTAATATCGGCGAATTCAAACTCATATTGCCCATTTCTTTTAGCATTGGAAAATATTTTCTCTGTTGTTGATGAGTACCTGTCCAGTGTTAATTCGAGATCGTCGGGATTTAAAATGAAATGCATAATAAGAACTAGTGCGCGTTTAATAAAGTTATCATTTTGATGTTTGATATCATAACTGATTTGTTTAAGTAGGCTTTCAACACCGATATGAGTATCTGAATTAAAGACTTCATGGGTAGTTGCGTTATAGTTTGAGTGCGTATTGTATTTGTCTATAATGATTGATTGTGGCATATTCTTTTACTCTTTATATGTGAAGTTTTTATAGAAATTTAAAAATAATTTCTGGATGTATTGATAAATATAAATTTAGATAAGGAATTTATATTTGCGAATATTTTCCATCAATCATGATTTAGCCTCTTTAATATAACTTGACACGCATGTTTGATTAATATAATAACTGATAATAGTTTAAGGACTAACGACCGGGATACTATCAAAAATCGCTCATTTGTTGGACAGATAATGTCTGGTGTGGATAAAGTCACATCACCAGTATTATATAGCGATTAATCCTGGTGTTACTTTTAAACATCTTATTAAATATTGGTTGTTGCCGCACCGTAATGTGCAATGCATTTCCAGCCGCCATCTAGCTGGCAGTAAATAGATTCAGTTTGACCCGGAATTACCCACTGCATTTCTTCGCCTGGCGGGCAGGTCAACCAGATGCATAACCCACAGCCACCACGTAAATCACGGGGAATATCGGCGACGCGAAAGATCATACCCGCAGCCTGCAGGGCCTTGCGGGTTTGCACGACGCCAATCGTTGAGTGAAATAAAAATAAGAATTCCGTCACAGGCGTTTTCCTTGTCGTTGACCCATTAACGCCGCGCCGATAGCGCCTGCAAATTGTGCATCTGGATGCGTATATACTGGCATTTTCAGATGCGTTTCCAGCATACGGGTAAATGCCCGGCAATGACTGACGCCGCCTGTAAACAGAATCGGCGCTTTACAGGAGAGACGGCCAATGAAATTGGCGCTGCGTCGCGCCATCGCGTTAATTACCCCGGCGAGAATCGCTTCCGCTGGTACACCCGCAGAACGCAGGCTGATCACTTCCGATTCGGCAAACACGGTACACATGCTGCTGATGGCGTGTGGCTGCACATTTTCGGTGATATTGTCGAGTTCCTCGACGCTGGCGCCCAATGTGCGGGAAATGACTTCCAGAAAACGCCCGGTGCCTGCCGCGCATTTGTCATTCATCAGGAAGTCGCACAGGTTGCCGTCGCTATCGAGCTGAATCACTTTGCTGTCCTGACCGCCGATGTCGATTACCGCACGCGTTGCTGGCGCAAGAAACCGTGCGCCGAGTCCGTGACAGGAAATTTCTGTTACCTGCTTATCGGCAAAATCCACCAGTTGCCGCCCGTAGCCGGTGAGCGTTAAAAACGGCGTTGCCTCTAACCCTTCGCGCAGAGTTTCCCTGGCTTCAGTAATTGCTGTTGCCGGACGAAATGGCGTTGGAACGAGAAAACGGCGCGTGATCACGCCGTCTGCCAGTAAGATCCCTTTAGTGGCGGTAGAGCCGGAATCAATGCCTATCGAATATCTCACAGCTATTCCTTACAACATCTCAATAAAGGCCGCGACGCGGGTGTTGAGTTGCCCGATATCCGAAGTAGAGTAGTCCGTTTCAATGGCGATATAAGGAATGTTGTGCTGTTGGCGCACGTGGCGTTTAATCGCCAGTGATTCCACCGCATAGGTATGACAGGCCTGCAAAATTACATCCACCACGCCATCGACCTGATATTCCTCCACCATCTGACTGAGCATTTTCAGGCGCTGATCGTTCGGCGAAACACAGGAACAGCCAATCGCCAGATATTTATCCGCCAGCGCGTCATACACATCGCCTGTTTCCGCCACGCACTGTTCGGTGGCTTTCGCCCCGGTGCAGTTTTCATAACCGACTACCCAGCCGCCGTTCTCTTCAATTGCGCGCACGACTTTCTCTGCCGCGCCGCCAATTGGGCAACCGGTAATTAAAATTCGTGGACGCGGGTCCAGTCGCTGGTCATCTTCCCACTGCTGACGAACGCGAGCAGTCATCATGTCCAGCTCATTGATCAATGCGTCTTTATCGAACCGGAACGTTGCGCCATAAACCACTTTCAGAATGTCGCTACCGCTAAGTGCCGGAGGATTTAGCTGCCCCAGATGATAGAAATTGGCCAGTGCGCGGCGTTCACGGTTTTTTAACGCAATGGCATCGCGTAATGTGTCTTCTGTGATTGCTTTCCCGAAACGTTCTTCAACGGCTTTCTGCAAGCGCAACATTTCCGCTTTCCACAATGCGCGAGAGGCATCGCCCTGCACGCTGTTCGGCAGTTGCATTACATGAACGGGCTTAAACTCCGCCATATATTCGTACATTTTCTTTTTGCCGTCGCAGGTGGTTTCGCCGACCACCAGATCAGAAAAGTAGAAGTAGGGACATTTATCCGTTTTGCCGAAACCGTAGCTGCTTTTGATTAGCGGACAAAGGTTGCGCGGCAGATCTTTCTCCGCTTCTTCGATGGTTTCATCGGAGGTTGAACAGAGCGAGACTACAACCGCCCCGGCAGCCATCGGGATCTCTTGCGGCATAAACGTACAATAGGTGCCAACCAGCGGAATGCCGCGCTCCTTGAGATCCATGACAGTGAGAAAGCCTTTCTGGCGAGCTTCGGAGAACTGATCGAAAATGGCGGGTAGATCGGTGACAAGTGACATGATTTTCCTTCCCCGTTCCACGGGAGACAATGAAAAGAGGTCACAGTATTACCATGTTTTTAGTGTGGTTTATTTGATCTCTCTCGCGGTTAGCCATTTAGCTCATTTTTCGTAGATTCCTAAAAATTGCTAAAGGGTAATAAGGACGGAATTTGCGACAATAAATATAAAATTAGCCCAATACAGCCACCGACCAGCGTGCCGTTGACGCGGATAAACTGTAAATCTTTGCCGATGTTTAACTCGATTTGCCGCGACATATCGCGCGCATCCCAGCTTTTCACCGTATCGCTGATGTGGCGAGTCAGAAATGCCGCAAACTCCGGCGCGACGCGGTGCGCAGCCTGTTCCAGGTGACCATTTAACGACGCCCGCAAGGCATCATCGGCAATTAACGTTTCGCCAAACCATTGCCCCGCCTGCGCGATGCGTTCCTTCACGTGAGAATTTTCGGCGTTGATATCCGTTTTTAGCCATTCCCGCAAATCTCCCCACAATTCACCGAGATAGCGGTTAAAGGCCTCATCTTTTTTCAGATAGTTCTTCACGGCATCGGCTCGCGCTGCCATTTCAGGATCGTTTTTCAGTTTGTCGATCAGCGCAAAAGTGGCGCGATCAAACGTATGGCGGATCTGATGTGTGCGATCGCGGCTGATATCATCAAGCAACGAATTAACCGCGTCGGAAACCCACTCTGCACTGTGTTCGCCCAGCCATTCCGTAGGCAAAATTTTAGCTTTTAGCGGATGCTCGCTCTCCAGCCAGTGGACAATTTGCTGAGCAATAAACTTGCGTGATTTATCGCGCTGGAGCAGGGCGATCAGTTGTGTGATCAATGTGTCCAGAAGCACCTGATGACGATTGTTTTTGGTCATGCTCTCCAGCATCAATGCACTGGTGCCGGAAAGATCCACTTTATCGATCGCCTTATGCACCGCGCGCTTAAGCAGCCGTTGAATACGCGCGTCATCGGTCAGTTCGATAAAACCGCTCATGATCTGCAACAGATGCTGGCCGACACGGCGGGCGTTCTCCGGCTGGCTGAACCAGTTGCCGATCAACAACGCCGGTTCATGGCGCCGAATCAATGCCACCAGCGATTGGGTATCAAGAAATTTTTCCTGCACGAACTGGCCGAGATTTTCGCCAATTCGGTCTTTATTACGCGGGATAATCGCCGTATGGCGAGAAATAATTGGAATCGGCACGCGGCGAAACAGCGCCACCACCGCAAACCAGTCCGCCAGTGCGCCCACCATCGCCGCTTCGGCAATCGCCTTCACGCCGCTTACCCAAAAATTGGCTGGCAAAAATAGCGTAACGACAAAGGTAGCGACGGCGATAAGCAGCAAAGAGAGTGCCAACATTTTGGCGCGTCGAAGTTCAATGAGTTTATTCATAACATTAAGAATAGAGCCTGGTGCCGGGGGCGCGTAAAAATCGAGATATCTTCCATAAAAATGTATCGCTTGCGGAAGAATAAAAATAGCCTGGAAAGCCCCTCGGGGAATGGGAAATGGCCGGGTGAGAATGGTTTTGTTAGTCGCTAAAGTCAGGCCATCTTTTTCAACAGGTGACGGATCGCCATGACAAACTTCACGACCAGCACGCCGCATGATGCATTATTTAAAACATTTCTCACGCACCCTGATACTGCGCGGGATTTTATGGAGATTCATTTACCAAAAGGCTTACGTGAACTGTGCGATCTCGACACCTTAAAACTGGAATCCGCCAGCTTTGTCGATGAAAATTTGCGGGCGCTACATTCCGATATTCTGTGGTCGGTAAAGACCCGTAAAGGAGATGGCTATATCTATGTGGTGATTGAACATCAGAGCCGCGAGGATATCCATATGGCGTTTCGCCTGATGCGATATTCCATGGCGGTGATGCAGCGCCATATCGAGCATGATAAACGCCAGCCGCTACCGCTGGTCATCCCGATGCTGTTTTATCACGGTAGCCGTAGTCCTTATCCCTGGTCCCTGTGCTGGCTGGACGAATTTGCCGACCCGGCTACCGCACGGAAGCTTTATACTCTAAATAATTCAAGTTGCAGGAAGGCGACAAGCGAGTGAATCCCCTGGAGCTTACAAAAGTAAGTGACTGGGGTGAATGAACGCAGTCGCAGCACATGCAACTTGAAGTATGACGAGTATATACCGCTGCGTTCCCGCTGGTGGATATCACCGTGGTGCCAGACGACGAGATTGTGCAGCATCGCAGAGTTGCCTTACTGGAGTTGATCCAAAAACATATTCGCCAGCGCGATCTGATGGGGTTTATCGATCAACTGGTAGTATTACTGGTTACAGAGTGTGCTAATGACAGCCAGATAACTGCGCTGTTAAATTACATTTTACTGACTGGCGATGAAGCGCGTTTTAAGAAGTTTATCAGCGAACTTACCCGTCGAATGCCACAACACAGGGAGCGAATAATGACGATTGCAGAGCGAATTCATAATGATGGATGGCTGTTGGGGAGGGAAGAAGGGGAACAGCACATTCTTCGATTGTTGTTGCAGAATGGGGCGGAGCCTGAATGGATACAAAAGATTACCGGACTTTCGGCAGAGCAAATGCAGGCATTAGAGCAGCCCTTGCCTGAAAGCAAGCGAGATCCATGGATCGAATACTAATCAGAGGCTGATGACAAACTCAAAGCTGCCTGATGCACTACGTTTATCAGATCTACATAACCCATTCAATATATTGAACTTTAAAGATTTTGTAGACCTGGTAAGGCGTTCACATGGCATTCAGCATGAACAAAGCACACTTTGCCTAAGCCATGCCGGAACGTAGCGATGACCCTGCAGAAATAAAACGAGTTACAAGCTATTCGTGAGAGGAAATCAGGTGCCTCGCTACTTTTTCGTGTTTATTCGATTGTCCGATACATTGCCCCGCCAATTTGCTTCAGTGCTTCACGATCTGGTTGCCAGAACCTTCTTGCCGGGATCAGGTGTTGCAGCCTGCCGGATTTGTCACCGATGCACATGCATCGGTAATGAACAATATTGAAACCATGAAATTCATCCCGGTTGTCCCCGCCAGGGTCTCGTGCGGTGTCGATGCTGAATGAAAATGATGCTCCGAAAAGCATGGAATCTTACTATCCACCCGTCCGAGTAAAGTGGGTCGCGATAGTCAGAATCAGCGTTTGATTTGCCCTGGTTCGACGGCACTCATGAAGAACGTCACCCTGGGCGCACTGGCGCGCACCGATGTCTTTGAAATGGTTCTGCGCAAACCGCAAAATGGCGAGTATCTGCCAGATAACACAAAGGATGGGCAATCGGTATTAGCCGTACAGCTTTATGATGTGATCAGCGGTGATGCAGGTTTTGCCTCCAGCGCACCGGTACACATTGAAGCTATTTTGCAGGGAATGGTGAAACAGTTAGGCTGCCGTCATTGTGATAGGGTATGCAGTGAATGTCTGCTTGATTCCCAGACTCGCCACGATCACGATTTGCTGGATCGCAAAGCGGCACTGGCTTGCTTGGAGATGACTTCACGTATTACATCGGTTTACCGGATGAAGAGACATTCTCGCTGCCGGATGTCCGCTACTCATGACTGGATGAGCATAGCGGATTTTCAGGATTTCGCTGATCAGTGGTTTGCTGCTGCGCTGGGCAGGCCGGTAGAATTGACGGTGTTCGATTCGCCGCGCGATATCCCTCACCATCGTAAACTGACGGTGACTTTTGAAGATGGTCAGGTATTGAAGATCCGCTTCGATCAGGGGATGGGCTACTGGCGCATCAACTTTGCATCGAAATGGCATTACTTTGACTTCTGCGATGACGTTTCTTTCCAGTTAGTCAAAATGGCTCAGGCCTGCAAGGAAGGGAATGTCGCCAACAGTGAAGAGAGCTGGGCAACGGATGTGCTGGTGGAGGTGATCGCCTCCTGATGATGAGCCGCTCCCGACGTCGTGTCGGGAGCGGTATTTTCTATAAAATTACCGCTTATTTGAGATATTCATCGAAAATGTCGAGTAATTCTTGATGTATACACGGCCATTCCTGACCTAAATTGACGGTACACAAGCCAATATCGAAACCATTAATTTTATAACGATGTTTCACTGCGGTGTCTACGTGGGGATATATTAATAACCCCCCTATGTTTTCGCCATTTTCAGGCTTTAACGACCATAAGTAATTCATCAGTTGATAAAGATTTTGAGAATGAAATTTTTCTGAGCCCATTCGTCGTGAAAAAATGCTCTTATAGTATTTGGCGTCAACGATAAGTATTTTTTCTGATGAGCGAATGGTGATGTCAGTTTCCATTCGAGGTAACAAATTAAGTGACTGATCCGATATGCTCGATGCATCCCATTTTAAATAAGAGCGGGTTGTGTTTGCAGACGTTAATTCACGGCGGCAAAATTCATAAAGAAACTTTTGATAAAGTAATGACATCTCTTTTTCGTTTCTTTCAAAATCATAGAAACGGTAGTGTCCTTTGTTTTGACCTGGGATAGAATTATTGACGATGAATTTGCAGACACTGATAACGAATTTATAATAACGCGTATTTTTTCCGCTATTCAGATAGCTGAAATGCTGTGGAGTTAAATGAAGAGTGCTAATGCCCGGTAATTTTCTATAAAGTGAACGAGCTTCATCTCTGATGGCTGAATTTAACTTTTCATGCTTAATTAACATGGCTAATGTGCTTTTTATAATTCGGTTAGCCAGCGTGTCTTCATTAAGCATATCAAACGTACTGACGGTTTTCCCATGATTAAGATGGAAGCCGCGTATTGTTTTAGCAAACTCTATTCGCCCTTTGATGCCAGGAATGATCTCGGTATTAGGATTGTAATCAAGCTCAAGCCCTCGGCGTGAAAGCTGTAAAACCCCTTTATTTAATACATACCCCAGGATATCAAGAAGATTGTTACCGGGAATGGATTCAAGGTCGGCCTGCTTAATTTCCTGTAAATAACCCCATGCATAGGTAAGCATGTAATAGATATTACGGACAGGTATCACGGGCTGTTCCACTATGAGTCACCTAATAATTTGTCGGTCCATATCTGTTGTTTATAGGGATCATCAAAGAAATATTCTTCGAGTAAAGGAGCGATATCCGTCATCACAATTTCCTTAAGCCATTGCGTATCAGGAGATGTGCCATCTTCTAACCCGGAGCAGAAGTAACTATGCCCAATGCGGAACCCTTTCCCAAGGATAGCGGCCTCTTTGCTGATTTCCTGGTTTAACTCGTTCATTTTTTGGCATAAAGATTCAACAAATGAAGGTTCTGCTTTTTTATTCAGTAAAAAATTACGGAACTGTGGTGTATCAAAACCTGGCTCAATATCTATGAAAGAAAAGCGTCTGCGTAGGGCATAATCAACAACGGCCAGAGAGCGATCGGCAGTATTCATTAAACCGATGATATAAACATTCTCCGGGACATAGAATCGTTCTTCATCGTTTTCGGAGTAGGTTAAGGGAACAGACCAGTTTTCACCTCGTTTATCATGTTCCATTAACATCATCACTTCGCCAAATACTTTACTGAGATTGGCACGATTGATTTCATCTATAATAAAAACATACTTTTTCTCTGGCTGCTTTATAGCTTGCTGACAAAAATTGTAAAATATACCGTCTTTACGTCGGAAGCCGACGCCATTTGGACGATAACCTTGTATAAAATCCTCATAGCTATAAGATTGATGGAACTGAACCATATTGACGCGTTGCGGAGCCTTTTCTCCTGTCAGCAGGTAAGCCAGACGGCGTGCAACAAAGGTTTTTCCAACGCCGGGCGGCCCCTGGAGGATAATATTTTTTTGATGGTTAATCGTTTGAGTATCGTCTCTATCGTGGTTTCAGGGATAAACAAATCATTTAACGCATCTTCCAGACAGTATGATTCAGTTTTTGACATAGGTGGAATAACACTCTCGCCGGAATTAAATATTAATTTATAGTCGTTGATTATGTTGTCCAGCATGGAGGCAAACCGGGTATAATCAGGACTCTGTGAGACTTTTTGGGAACAGGCGTAATAGGACTGTCCGTATTTTTTAGGATAAACACCTGAAGTTTTCTGGAAATACTCTGCGATTGTTTTAGGTATGTCTGAAGAGAACTGCCATTGGGCATGTGGTTTATTCGTGTCACTTATACCATAAGCCAAAACCAACTCATCAAAATCTTTATAATAGAGAATAACGGGATATATACCGTTAGAAGCTTCCTGACCTTCTCCAAGAAATGCAAACCAGGGAATAGACGTAAAATTACCATAACCGAAACTCAATTTTACTCGCAGGTTACGGTAAGACGTTGGATAATCTTTAGTGGATTGCGAACGTTGTTGCTGTGCTTGCTTAATAAATTTTTCAATCCAGGGTTGAATTGATTCCATAAGATATGCCTTCCTCATTGCTAAGCCTCTATTATCGCTTTCGCAACGTACTGAAACAATAGATTTTTACTGCAAAATCAGACTGGTAAATATTTACTGAGGGGGAAAGTTTCTATTGAGTCAGTGGAAGGCTCCCGGTGGTTAACCGGGAGTAAACGCTGTTACGCGACTTTCTGTTTACCGGCAATCACCCCAATAAATTCCTGCACCTGCTTTTGTTTACGCGCCGACAGTTTGCACACCTGGCGCAGCGACTGCATCAGTTCGCTCTCTTCGGCGGCGGGTGGTTGGGCGGTGAGGACAATACAGCCTTCCATCACTTTGACATCTACCGCCGTGCCGGTGGTAAAACCGGCGGATTCCAGCCACTGACCTTTCAGGGTGATGGCGGGAATACGGCTGTAATCCGGGTAGCGGCTCGCATAACCGACGGTGACATGACGGTTATTTGCCGGGGAGACTTCTGCTTCGAACGGTTGTGCAATAGAATGCGTGTCAGTCATAACTGCTATTCCCTATAAATAGTGATTGTGATGAGCGGTGCGGGTGTGCGCCAACACACCTGCACCGCGCTAAATACCTGGATATATCATCAGTAAATACAGGGAAAGTCCAGCTAAAAATAGAATAAAATGGGCAATTTCTGGAATGATTTAAATATATTTTCGGGAGTTATGATTGGCGTAAAATAATAAAAAGCGCACCAGAAAGGTGCGCCAGAAAATAATGATCAGGACTTTTTACGCGAGGCTTTTTTACCCCCGCTGGCTGCGCGTTCAGCTTTGATTTTTTCCAGCAACGCGGCGGCGCTGTTTTCTCCGCTGATTAAATCCGGGTTTTCGGCCCGCCACTGGGCGGTGAGTTCACCACGGAACGCTTTTGCCAGGATGGATTGCGTCAGATTGTTGACGCGGGCTAAGGCGTTGTTGACCTGTTTTTCTATTGTGTCGGCGTAGGCGAAGAGTTGTTCGACGCGGCGAACGATTTCGCGTTGTTCTTCAACATTTGGTATATAAGCTTCAAGACTATTAATCACTTTCTGATTGAGATTAACCATTGTTGAGCCGACAGCTTCTTTATTGAAATAGCTAATGGCAGTCGGTGACCTTAATATTAACTCAAGATATCTGGGCTCAATATTTTTCTTAGTTCTGAGAATCATTGAACCAGTGCCGCAAAGCATTTTTGATTGGCCTATATTAACTACAGCAGCTCTGCCCATCTCTCCTCTTCTACCCACAATAATATCACCGTCTTGTAAAGACCACGAGCTAAGTTCGGCATATTTTTCATCAGATATTGTCATAGAGAGTGATGGCGAGATTATCCCATCGTTAATGTGCATTGGATTGATTACAGGTATACCATTTGAAATATAATCACTTTTATGTAACGCACTTCCGAATGGGCCTGTTTTTATTATTATGCCGATTTCTTGAAGAGTACGTTTTTTAGTATTTGATTGTGCGGTTTTATTTAAATGTCCGTTAACAGCAGCAGCCAATACCGCCTGACGAAAACGTTTCAGGATTTGTGGGATTTGCTCAAGACGTGCTTTGGTGCTCTCTACCTGCGCCAGAAGCGTATCGAGTTTTTCAGCGATGATTTTTTGTTCGGCAAGTGGTGGGATTGGTATATTTATCAAATCAAAGCTTGCTGGCTTAATATTATTAATATTTGCACCAGCAGAAAGTGATGAAATTTTGTTTCGATAAAGGGAGGATTTTGTGAAATGAGCAATAAAACCCGAAAATATAAGTTTCTCAGGACGTAATACACCGCAAAACGCGCCGAAACTACATTCAAATGGTAGATGCTGATGTGCGGATTTACCAACTACGGATTTGCTCCCTGATGACATTGCAATAACAATATCTTCAGGAGATATTTTTTGACTTTCTTTAACAAGATTTTTAGGAACAAAAACCAAGTCCGTAGTATCAAACTTGCCATTCTGAATATTGTTCGCACGGATAAGAGGCAAATAATCATCTTTTAGATAATTTATTGCCTGCTCTTTTTTATACGTTACTCCTCGGATTAGAGTTGTGACCGTAGATACTGGGGCGCTAACCCACCCCTCCGGCAATTTCCCCGCATTCATTCCTTCACCCCACCAAACGCTTCTTCCAGCAACTGACGCTGCAAATCGGCCCCGTCGCTCGCCCCCAGTTCACGCATCAGCGCATCCAGTTCAGACAGCGCCTGTACCAGTTCGCTCATCGCTTCTGCCGCTAACACATCCGGTTCTGGCAGGTTGTCGGCGTCGATGCTGTCTTTATCTTTCAGCCAGGAGATATCCAGCGAATCGGATTTCGCGGTGCGGATCCACTCGCGGCTGAACTTGCGCCAGCGGCTGGTGGCCAGATGCTGATCGGTATTTTTGTTCTCTTCGCTGTCGGCAACTTCCGTCTCTTCGGCGTTAAAACTCCATTCCCCTTCACTACGCGGGCTTAAACCGTGCGGGTCTTCGCCATACACGCGCTCAAACGGCTGCAAATGCTCGTCGGTAAACGGTGTACGTTTACCAAAGCTCGGCATATTGGTACGCAGGTCGTACACCCACACATCATCGGTACAGTTCTTATCCTGATTTGGGTTCGCCACTGTCCCTTTGGTAAAGAACAGCACGTTGGTTTTCACGCCCTGCGCGTAAAAAATACCGGTCGGCAGACGCAGAATGGTGTGCAGATGACACTTATCCATCAGGTCGCGACGAATGTCGGTGCCTTTGCCGCCTTCAAACAGTACGTTATCCGGCACCACGACTGCCGCACGACCGCCGGGATGCAGCGTTTCGATAATATGCTGCATAAAGCACAACTGTTTGTTGCTGGTCGGGTGAACAAAGGTGCGGGTAATGTTGGTGCCTGCGGCGCTGCCAAACGGTGGGTTAGTGGCGACAATGTGCGCCTTCGGCAGGTTTTCACCGTCGCTGCCCAGAGTGTTGCCCAGACGGATTGCGCCGCCATGGTCGAGGTTGCCTTCAATATCGTGCAGCAGGCAGTTCATCAGCGCCAGACGACGGGTGCCGGGCACCAGTTCGAGGCCGATAAACGCGCGGTGGATCTGGAAATCCTGCGTGTCACCATCAAGGTCGTCCAGATCATTGGTTTGCGACTTAACGTAGCGGTCGGCTTCAATCAAAAAGCCCGCCGTACCTGCTGCCGGGTCCTGCACCACTTCACGCGGCTGCGGTTTCAGCAGATGAATAATGGTTTTAATCAGCGGACGCGGGGTGAAGTACTGGCCCGCGCCAGACTTGGTTTCATTCGCGTTCTTCTGCAACAGCCCTTCGTACATATCGCCGAAGTCATCGCGCGACTTACCGTGCGCACCGTTGTACCAGTCCAGCGAATCCATATTGCTGACCAGCTCGGTCAACTGTTTCGGCTGGGTAATGGTGGTATTGACGTTCTGGAACACCGCCTGCACCAGCTTTTGATTGTCGGCGCCCAGATGTACCAGCAGGTTACGGTAGAACTGCAACTGCTCCTGGCCGATGCGGGATTTCAGGTCATCCCAGCGGTAGCCTTCCGGCAGGTATTCCGCTTCCTGCCCGGTCTCTTTACACATTTTCAAAAACAGCAGCGAGGCGAGTTCATTGACGTAGTTTTGATAGGAAACGCCGCCATCGCGCAGGTTGTCACACAGCTTCCACAGCTTCGCGACCAGATCGTTATTGTTCATTGTGAGTTCCGTAAATTAAACAACGGCCCGCATTGTTTGGGGCCGCAGAAGAAGAAATTGCCGAGGGTAATATACACAAAATCATTCAGGTTGCATCAAGGCGGCAAGTGAGTGAATCCCCGGGAGCGTACAGAAGTACGTGACCGGGGTGAACGAACGCAGCCAACGCAGAGGCAGCCTGAAGGATGAAGTGCATACGTGTCAGGCCAGCTCATCCCAAATGTAATCGCTGAATTTATCGAGCAGGTTGTCGAGATTATCGTCAAAGGTTCTTTGCAGCATCGCCTTCCCGCCGCGACGGTGGAAGTTGCCGGTTTTGAAGACATCGTCGTCGAGCACCACTTTCTCTTTCAGCGCCTGCGCTAAACGATCGAGCCAGCTTAATTGCTCGCTGCTCCAGTCGTTTTCGCCCTTGATGCGCGTCAGCGCGTGATCAACACGTTCCTCAAACGGTTTCAGCGCATCGCCCACAGCAGCGCGGCGAATATGACCAATTAGCCGGGCGGCGATATCTTCATTGCGCGTCTCTTGCCATGCTTTGCGCAGGGAAGATTCCTCAAAGTGCTGGCGGTCAAACCACTCCTGTAGCTCGACCAGCCCTTTACGGGTGAGATCGCGCGGGCGATTGATCACCGCCTGCAATGCCGGTTGCGCGTTCGGGGAACGTTGCACCAGCGAGTCAAAGGCTTCGAGGAAATCCTGCGGCGTGTCGTAATCACCGTATAGCGATTTTACGCTCACCACTTCATCGTCGATATCGAGGAAGATCGGCGCATCATTCAGATTGTTGATGTCGGTTTTCAGCTTTTCCAGACGGGCGATAAAGCCAGGCAGTTTGTTAAAGACTTCGGCGCTCCAGTGCGGCCCTTTTTCCCTCAGGCGTGAGGCGAAGCCGTTAAAGTTCACCCCCGCCGCGTCCTGGCATAGCTCATCCAGACGACGCACCTGTTTATCTATCGTTTCGCTGCGGTCACGGTTAAACGTGGCCAGGCCGATGATGCGCTGGAGCTTCGCCACCAGTTGTTCATGGCTGTGCTCGGCAAAACTGCGGCCATCCGCTTCGGTGATTTTATAGGTTTCTGAATCGGTAATTTCGTTGACCAGCGTTTGCAGTTCCACCTTCGGGCGCACCACTACCGGACGCATGGTGTCGACGCTCTCCAGCGTGCTGTAGATATCGACACAGTCGAAAATCTTAAAGCTGGTTTTATTCACCTCCGGGCATAAGCGCGTGGCGCGGCCTTTCATCTGCTCGTACAGAATACGGCTGCGTACTTTACGCAGGAACACGATATTACAGATCGACGGAATATCGACGCCGGTTGTCAGCAGGTCGACGGTTACCACGATATTGGGCAGTCGCTCTTTATTGAAACGGGTGATCATGGTCTGCACTTTGCGCGCGTCTTTATCGGCATCACCGGTGATCTTGATGATCGCGTCGTGCTCCAGTTGCGGATACTTTTTCTTGAACGCGGTACGCAACTCTTCCACCACCATATCGGCATGGGCATTGGTGACGCAGAAGACCAGCGTTTTTTGCGACCCGGTCGGGTCAAGGTAGTTGGTGAGTTCGTTACAGACGGCGCGGTTAAACGCCGGGATCACCAGGCCACGGTTAAAGTCGGCGACCTCAAAATCCTGATCGTCTTCCAGGGTGTCATTGATCACTTCCCCCTGCGGGCTGATGCGCTCTACCTGCTCGCCTTTGGCGAGATAAACTCCCTCCTGTGCGTTGCGGGTGGTGATCTGAATTGGCGGATCCTGGTCGATCAGAAAACCGTCAATGACCGCGGTACGGTAGGTGTAACGGTAAACCGGCTCGCCGAAAATCTGCACCGTATGCAGCGCCGGGGTGGCGGTGAGGGCGATTTTTACCGCATCGAAGTGATCGAGAATGCGACGGTAGGCAGAGACGTAATCCAGTTGGCTGCGGAATTGCAGCTCGCCTTCGGTCTGCTCTTTATCGAGAATATAGCCGCGATGCGCTTCATCGACGACGATACAGTCGTAACGGGCCACCGGCATCGGTTCATCCGATTGCAGGGTGCGTTTCACCAGCGACTGTACGGTGGCAACGTGAATTTTGGTGCTGTCTTCGGGGAATTTATCCGTTAGCCCTTTAATGTCGAAAATGCTGTTAAAGGTGTCGCCGTTAATACGTGTATCTTCAAACGCCCCCAGCGCCTGTTCGCCAAGAGAACGGCGATCCACAAGGAAGAGAATGCGTTTAAAACGTTGGGACTGGATCAGGCGAAACATCATGGCGATTGCCGTACGGGTTTTACCGGTACCGGTCGCCATCGCCAGCAGGATCTCTTGTTGACCCTTGACGATTGCCTTTTCAACCGCGCGAACGGCATCTTCCTGATAATAACGCAGGCCCAGCTCGCTCATGCCAGGGTTATCGGCAAACCACTGATTCTGTTTTTGCGGTTCACTGCCGAGCATTTCCAGCAGCTCTTCCGGGCGATGCCACTCGGGTAAGGCTTTCGACATATTGCGGGTATCACGCACGTCGCGATACCAGATGCCACTTTTAGTCTTCATCGCTGCGCGGTATTCGCGCCCGTTGGTTGAGTAGCAGAAGGGGATTTTAAACCGTTGTTGGCCGCTGGTGTCCTGCCAGCTGGTTTCATACTCCGGCACCGCTTCATGCACTTCATCCGGTGAGTAATGCTCAAGCAAGGTTTCCCGCAGGAAGCCATTGTCGAAGCATTTACTGTAGCGATACGACTCATTGAGCTTGCCGGGAACGTCGATATTTTTACGTTTCGCCTCTACCACCGCGATGGGTTTGAGACCGACAAACAGCACATAATCTGCAAAGCCCTGATTACCCGTTTCATCTTTCCCGGTCGGCCATTCGGCAATGGCTATATTGACGCCGGGTTCAGGGCGTGCGCCTTTGGAGAAGCGCAGGGTTTTGCTATCGGCCTGCCAGCCTGCTTTACGCAGTTGCGCGTCAATCAGGAAGCGACTCTCTTCTTCGCTAAGGTTGAGTGTGCGCTTGATGGCCTGATCGGTAATTTCTTTGTGGTAAGCCTTACGTTCCTGTTCAGTCTGTTTAGCCAGCTCCGCGTTCTTCTCGGCAAGCTGTGCTTCCAGCGCCGCAAGGCGAGCCTGGGTTTGCGCTTCGGTTTCCTGCTGTTTGCTTTCCAGAATGGCGATATAGCCGTTCAGGGCAACCAGCTTCTGCTGTTGCGCTTCGACTTCTGCCTGAGTCTGCGCTTTTTCTCGCACCTGCTGTTCAAGCTGTTGTTTTAGCGTCAGCACTTCCTGGTGATAGAGGTTCTCGCCACGTTCTGGCAATACAAACACAGGCACCGGGAAGTCATAATCTTTAGTGACCAGACGGTAGTACCAGACAGCCAGGCGGAACCCGAGTCGCAGGCACATCTGGGCATCGTCGAGATCGTTATGATATTCGTGCACCGCCTGGTTACCAATGCGGCGTAATTTGTGGAATACAGAGAGAATGTTGTCATCAACGAAGGCGATTTTGCCGAGTTCGCGCAGGAGATCGTGTTGATTCTCACAAGGGGGGATATTGAGTAACAGACCAAGATGTTTCGCTGTGGCTTCGCCAAACATACGCATTTTAATCAGCGTCGTGTTGGGATCATCCGGGTAGTTATTTTCCGCCGCACAGGCGATGGCATAAGTGAAGTCGTTGACGCCCTTCAGGAATTCAAAATTGGATTTATTCATCATTGTTATTAATCCATTGCTGTGCGGGCCTGTCCAAATATTTAAGGCCCATAACATCTCATCTTAGCTTTCTGTACCTTTCCGGGCAATGACCACGGTCACAGCAACTGACTCATTTCTAACGTGTTCGTCTATTTTGGTAGTGTTATAGTAGCCGAAAAACATCTACCTGATTCTGCAAGGATGTACTATGACGGTTCCTACCTATGACAAATTTATTGAACCTGTTCTGCGTTATCTGGCAACAAAACCGGAAGGTGCAGCCGCGCGTGATGTTCATGAGGCTGCCGCGGATGCATTAGGACTGGATGACAGCCAGCGATCGAAAGTCATTACCAGCGGACAACTTGTTTATAAAAATCGTGCAGGCTGGGCACATGACCGTTTAAAACGTGCCGGGTTGTCGCAAAGTTTGTCGCGTGGCAAATGGTGCCTGACTCCTGCGGGTTTTGACTGGGTTGCGTCTCATCCCCAGCCAATGACGGAGCAGGAGACGAACCATCTGGCCTTCAATTTTGTGAATGTCAAACTTAAGTCACGGCCGGATGCCGTCGATTTAGATCCGAAAGCCGACTCTCTCGATCATGAAGAACTTGCAAAGAGCAGCCCGGACGATCGGTTAGATCAGGCGCTAAAAGAGCTTCGTGATGCGGTGGCTGATGAGGTTCTGGAAAACTTATTGCAGGTTTCTCCTTCGCGCTTTGAAGTCATTGTTCTGGATGTTTTGCATCGCCTGGGGTATGGCGGCCACCGTGATGATTTGCAGCGTGTTGGCGGTACTGGAGATGGTGGCATCGATGGTGTGATATCGCTTGATAAACTTGGTCTGGAGAAAGTTTATGTTCAGGCAAAACGTTGGCAGAATACTGTAGGCAGGCCAGAATTACAGGCATTTTACGGCGCACTGGCTGGGCAAAAAGCGAAACGTGGGGTGTTTATTACCACTTCTGGGTTTACTTCTCAGGCGCGTGACTTTGCCCAATCCGTCGAGGGTATGGTGCTGGTTGATGGGGAACGCCTGGTGCACTTAATGATCGAAAACGAAGTAGGGGTTTCTTCACGTTTGTTGAAGGTGCCGAAACTGGATATGGACTATTTTGAGTGAAATATCAGGCCGGATGCGGCTGCGCCTTATCCGGCCCATAACCCCTTACTTCCTCAATCCCGCAAACGCCGCCCGAATCTCATCTTCCGGCAACTGAATCCCGATAAACACCATCGTACTATGCGGTTTTTCATCGCCCCACGGCCTGTCCCAGTCGGCGCTGTAGAGGCGCTGGACGCCCTGGAACAGCAGGCGGTTAGGTTCGCCGTCAATCCACAGCATCCCTTTGTAACGCAGCAGTTTATCTGCTGATTCCAGCAGCAGGTTTTCCATCACCCGGGAAACTTCACTGATATCTACCGGGTAATCCAGTTCTACCACAATCGACGAAATATCGTTTTGTTTATCCGCGATAAAGTGGAAACGCGGTTTGGTGCTGACGACGTTTTCTTCCAGCATAAAACCGTTGGTGTTGAACAGCAGGCCCAGGTCGATGTCGCCGTGGGTGACGGTGTAGACCGGTGCACGGGCGTTGATGCGTGCCAGACGTTCACGCAGTTTTTCTGCTTCGCCTGCGACGTCGGTTTTAGTCAGCAGAATACGATCGGCGTAGCCCACTTGTGACTGGGCGATGGTGAACTGGTTCATCTGCTCATCGGCATGTACTGCATCGACCAGTGCAATCACGCCGTCCAGCAGGTAACGCTGGCATAAAATCTCATGGGAGAAAAAAGTCTGAATAATCGGGCCGGGATCGGCCATGCCCGTACATTCGATCACCAGACGATCGAACTGAATATTGCCCTTGTCGAGATTATCCAGCAGGTCGAGTAGCGCGTCCTCCAGCTCGTTGGAGCGCGAACAGCAGATGCAGCCGTTGGTCAGCGTTTTGATTTGCGTGGCGCGGTCGCCAATTAATTGATCGTCAACGGAGACTTCGCCAAATTCATTTTCAATTACGGCAATCTTGTAGCCGTGCTGTTCGTTAAGAATATGGCGCAGCAGGGTGGTTTTGCCCGCGCCTAAAAAACCGGTGAGTAGGGTAACTGCAATCGGGTTCATGCTCTCTCCATTAACAACAGCGCATACCGCCTTTACCATCGCCGCCGTAGCGCGCGTTCTGGCGTTCGCGGAAGAATTCTTCATAGCTCATGTACGGTTTGTCGGGATGGTTGGTCTTCATATGCTCGACGTAGTTGTCGTAGTCTGGAATGCCAATCAACATCTTCGCCGCCTGGCCGAGATATTTTTTTGCCTGTCCTAAGTTACCAAACATTTTGCCTTCCAGATATGCGTAAAGCCCGGAAGGTCTCCGGGCCGGGGATTTGCCGGATGCGGCGTAAACGCTTTATCCGGCCTACGATAGACATTTTGTAAGCCGGATAAGGCAACCGATTAGTGGTGCGAAGAGATTTTCACGCCGCCTTCCGGGATTGGAACGTACGGAGTTTCTTTGTCAGTACGTTTGTCGCTGTTACGCACCGCAAGCCAGGTTTTGAAACCGTAGAAGATGATGCTGTACACCACAATCAGGAACAGAATACTCAGGCCCGCGTTGGTGTAGTTGTTCACAACGATGTGGTTCATGTTGGCAATCTGTTGCGCCGTCAGGTCAGTACCGTTAGCAATCTTCTCTTTGTACTGGCTTGCCATGTAGAAGAAGCCTTCCATCTGCGGGTTGCTGCTGAACAGTTTCAGGCCCAACGCCCAGGTGGTGCAGATAAGCAGCCATACAGCCGGAACAACAGTTACCCAGATGTATTGGGTGCGCTTCATCTTAATCAGCACAACGGTGCCCAGTACCAGCGCTACGGCTGCCAGCATCTGGTTGGAGATACCGAACAGCGGCCACAGGCTCTTAACGCCGCCCAGCGGATCAACCACGCCCTGATACAGCAGATAGCCCCACAGACCCACACAGCCCGCAGTACCGATGATACCGGCAACCAGAGAGTCGGTTTTTTTCAGGAACGGCACGAAGTTACCCAGCAGGTCTTGCAGCATAAAGCGGCCAGAGCGGGTACCGGCATCCAGCGCGGTCAGAATGAACAGGGCTTCGAACAGAATACCGAAGTGATACCAGAAGCCCATGTCAGCCATCGGCAGCACTTTGTGGAACACGTGCGCGATACCTACCGCCAGCGTCGGCGCACCACCCGCACGGTTCAGGACAGAAGGCTCACCAATGTCTTTCGCGGTTTGCAGGATCTGCTCTGGCGAAATCACGAAGCCCCAGGAGCTGACGGTCGCTGCCGCGTGTGCGGTAACGTCTTTCAGCTGCGCCATGATGATCGGCGCGTTCTCGCCACCCATTTCATGCAGGTTAGGCATGGTGATGCCAAGGCCAGCAGGCGGGGTATTCATCGCGAAGTAAAGACCCGGTTCGATGATGGACGCAGCAACCAGCGCCATAATCGCCACGAAGGACTCCATCAGCATTGCGCCGTAGCCAATGAAACGCGCGTCGGTTTCGTTAGCCAGCAGTTTTGGCGTCGTACCGGAAGAGATCAGCGCGTGGAAGCCAGATACCGCACCACAGGCGATGGTGATGAACAGGAACGGGAACAGAGCGCCTTTCCACAGCGGGCCAGTACCGTCAATGTACTGAGTCATCGCAGGCATTTTCAGTTCCGGGTTGAGCACCACGATACCCAGCGCCAGGCCGACGATAACACCGATTTTCAGGAAGGTTGCCAGATAGTCGCGCGGTGCGAGGATCAGCCACACCGGCAGCAGTGCGGAAACAAACGCATAGCCAATCAGCGCGAAGGTAATGGTGGTGTCTTTAAAGGTCAGTGCCGGACCCCAGTACGGATCGTGTGCAATCACGCCACCGAAGTAGATAGAGGCAACCAGCAGCACGATACCAATGACAGAAACTTCACCCACACGCCCCGGACGGATAAAGCGCATGTAGATACCCATAAACAGCGCAATCGGTACGGTTGAGCAAACGGTGAAGACACCCCACGGACTTTCGGCCAGGGCTTTAACCACAATCAGTGCCAGGACGGCGAGGATGATGATCATGATTAAGAAACAGCCAAACAGCGCGATAGTCCCCGGTACTGGCCCCATCTCTTCTTTGATCATCTCACCGAGAGATGCGCCGTTACGGCGAGAGGAGATAAACAGCACCATAAAGTCCTGTACCGCACCGGCCAGCACGACCCCCGCCAGCAGCCACAGCGTACCAGGCAGGTAGCCCATCTGCGCGGCGAGAACCGGACCGACCAGCGGACCCGCGCCGGCGATAGCGGCGAAGTGGTGACCAAACAACACGTAACGGTTGGTTGGCACATAGTTCAGACCGTCGTTGTTAATAACCGCAGGCGTCGCGCGCGTGGGGTCGAGTTTCATCACCTTCTGGGCGATGTACAGACTGTAGTAGCGATAAGCCACCAGATACACCGACACAGAGGCGACCACAATCCACAGGGCGCTGACGTGCTCCCCCCGACGTAATGCAACTACCGCGAGGCAGAATGCACCGATGATTCCAAGAATCACCCAGGGTATGTGCTTGAATATCTTTTTAGTATCCATAGTAAAACCTGGCATTTTACTCGTCGTCTTTTGGCTTACAGGTGCGGCAGCTGCGTTCGTTCACCCCTGTCACTTACTGTTGTAAGCTCCCGGGGATTCACTCACTTGCTGTCTTCCTGCAAACCAAAATCCATAGAGTAGTTTGTTAATCATAGGCCGAAGCCGTTCTAGGTTTGCGTTGCGTTTGAGGAGGTAAATTGACCGCTATCCTGAAGTGATGTTGCCAGAGTTACGCGCGCGTAAAGTAAGGTAAATAACTGAGTGGTTATATAGAGAAGTAAGCGGTCAGTTTTGCAGATGAGCGGCAAAGAGGTGGTTTAAGCGACAGTAAATATGTGATTTATATCACGTATTTATATTGTGAATAATTTACGGAAATAATTGAGTTTTAAATTCAGGACATCAATAAATTTATTCCGCGTAATCTTCGCCGAATATTCGTAAAGTTTCCGCTTTACAGGCCGAAAATTCTGCCATCGGTCAACAGGAAAGAGAAACGATGTTTAAACGTATCAGGATCGCGACCAGCTTGCTGCTGGTTTTGGCCGTTTTCGGCCTTTTATAACTGATATCAGGCGGTCTGTTTTTTTTATTCTGTAAAGAATGACAAAGAAAATTTCACCGTTTTTACAAGCTATTCGCTAACAGCAATCCATGCTGAATGGTAGCTGAGTGGCGTTGTTGCAGACACGTAATACCCTCGACCGTGCGGGTATCCGCTACATGATGAAAACAATATTGGCAGCGACTCTACGGTTACAGAACTGATGCAAAGTGCCAGTATTTCGCTCAAACAGGCGGAGAAAAACTGGACGGATTACGAAGCGTTGCCGCGTGATCGACACTGACAGAAGCCGTGGCGGTGTTCCATATTCAGCAGGAACAACAACGTCAATGTGAAGCATCGGCAGTAGTAAAAACCGTCACGTCAGTTGCGCCGCGTAAAGTGGTTATGGTTGATAACGGAGAAAATTGGGAAACGTTTTACTTGCAAAGAAAATGCCCGATAAGCCATAAGTTATCGGGCAATAAGGTGATTACTCTTTACGCGGGTCATTGATCGGCTGGCGAACCAGGAATATGTACGCCAACGCACCTGCTGCGGTAACGCAACCGCAGATGATTAATGCCAGGCGGAACGAGTGGGTGGTATCGACAATAAAACCGGTAATGATCGGCGCGAAAGAGGCACAGATAAAACTGGCAAAGTTCTGGATACTGCCCACCGACGCAGTCATACGAGAAGCTACCGCCACGTGAATCAATCCCCAACAGGATGTACCGGCAAAGTGAATACAGAATAGCGCCATGCCAATCAGCAGAACTGCCGTCATGGATGTTGTCGCTTGTGGTACCACCAGAGTAAAGGCGGCAGAACAGAACATCCCGGCGATAATACAGATCTTACGGCTCTTGATTGGCGCCATTCCTACTTTGACCAGCCAGTCGGTTACGTAACCGTTGACCAGCATCCCGGCCGCTCCAAACAGGAAAGGGATAGCTGCCATCAATCCTGTGCTTTTTAAATCCAGGCTATAGGCTGTTTGCAGGTAACCTGGCAGCCAGGCCAGATACAGCCACGCAGTGTAGTTGATACCACTGAATCCGAGCATCATTCCCCACATTGTGCGGTTACGGAACAGGCTGCGCCATTCAGCAAAACTGAGCGGATCGCGACGGGCATTGACGCTACCGGCATTGAGATAGGCTTGTTCAACGGCGGTTAGCTCCACGTGTTCGCGGTTGCGATAAAGCATATACCAGCCGATGGCGAGAAAAATACCTAATATGCCAATGGTAATAAACATCCCGCGCCAGCCCATTACCAGCATCATTGCTGCCAGAATTGGTGGACTAACGGCAACACCAATGGTTGAGGCTGCGTTGAAGAACCCCATTGGGCGCCCGCGCTCTTTGATGTTGAACCAGTCGTTAATTACCTTAACGCCGCACGGGTTCATTGGCGCTTCACCGATTCCCATACCAATGCGTACCAGTACGAATTGTGTAAAGTTGTGCACCATGCCAGACATTGCCTGGAACAACGACCAGAAGAACATCCCCAGACCCAGCATAATGCGCGGGCCTTTACGATCAAGTAGCGGGCCGCAAGGTAGCTGTGCGATTCCATAAGCCAGCGAGAACACTGATAGCAAAGCACCGATTTCAGTGGCGCTTAACCCAAGTTCTTCCCGAATGGTTAAATTCGCTACCGACAGCGAGCTGCGATCGAGATAATTTATTACTGCCGCAAAAAATAATAACAACATGGCGGTTGTTTGAATGCGTTTAATTCGGGTACTACGTTGAACTAATCCATCAGGCGGCACGGGGATATCTGCCGACGAAGATGAACCAAACGAAGAACGCGGATCGAGGGTGATATTTTCTTTTTCCACGCCGGACTCCTGTATTTATAATTTTAATATTTGCGTAATTGAGTGTTACGCAAGGTTGATATTAACGGCAGGTGAAAATTTTATAGCTTCACTACCGCTCACAAAAAAACACGATTACAGCCGACTGATTGTGAGCATAGGTATATGGATTTTTCCCGGTATTTATATTTTGATGAAATCGTGCACCCGTTAATAGTTTGCTGTTTTTAATCTGTACTTAATGAGCATGCCGTTTGTTTTCATTAATTGAACGAATCATCGATTGTTTGGCTGAATTCAAATGGTTACGTAGTGCCAGAGTCGCATCCAGATCGCTACGGCAAATCAAAGCGCTGAGAATAGTCATATGCTCATCGACAGCGATGATATTTCGTTGTTTGAGATCGCTTTCGTCCCATTGATAGTGAAAATGAAAGATGACAGAGATGATTTCAAGTGATTGATTAAAAAAGATGTTGTCAGCGGCTGATAAAAGCAATGAGTGAAAGTCGCGATCCAGTTGCGAGAACATGCGAAAGCTGCTGCCGATGTTGTCACGTAGCATTCGATGGCGTTCGAGGAGGGTTTTCGCTTGTAACCAACGAGGATCGTCATCTGGCAGGTTAAGAAAGTGCTGTAGCGAGTGCGTTTCCAGCATTTCGCGCAGTTCAAAAAGTTGCTCGGCGTAGGATTGATCAAATTGCTTCATGCTCCATTGACCGCGTTTTTCACTCTGAATCAGATTATAACGCCCGAATTTTAAAAGATATTCTCTTACCACGACCGGGCTCACGCCCGCTGCCCGCGCCAGTTGTAGTTCAGAGAATGTTTCGCCAGGGCGTAGTTGACGCTGATTTATCATGGTGAAAAAAGCCTGCTCGAAGATCTTGTTTTGTTCAGCCATTGATGCGGTAGTACAGGCAAAACCGTCATTGTGGTCGGGTTTACGCGAGATGACGTAGTCATTTCCGACCTGAGTCAGAACATTGCATTCGCGCAAGTGGCTGAGAATATGGCGCACGGTGGTGCGACTGATGTTATACATCTCCGCCAGCGCGCTTTGCGATGGGAGCGGGGAAGGGATATGACCACGAGCCATATCATCAATAACCTGATTAATTACATTGTGGCGTAAATTTTGCGAACGACTCATACTTTCCTCCTTGTTGCGCCATTAAAACCCGATTTAAAACATTTTTATGCGTAGGTTTTCACAAAATAGATTTTCTATTTCGCTGGCATTTTTCATTTTCATCGATATCTAAGACAACAAAAAATGGAGAGCAGAATCATGTCTACGATGAATGTATTAATTTGTCAGAAACCGAAAGAATTAGTCTGGAAACAGCGTGAGATACCTATTCCAGGTGACAGTGAAGCATTAATAAAAATTAAGTCTGTCGGGATTTGTGGGACTGATATTCATGCCTGGGGAGGAAATCAACCGTTTTTTAACTACCCACGTGTTCTGGGCCATGAAATATGTGGAGAGATTGTTGGGCTGGGTAAAAATATACATGATTTAAAAAATGGTCAGCAAGTTGCCGTTATCCCTTATGTTGCCTGCCAGGAATGCCCTGCATGTAAAAGTGGTCGCACCAATTGTTGTGAAAAAATTTCAGTCATTGGTGTGCATCAGGACGGTGGTTTTAGTGAGTATCTGAGTGTGCCGGTAGCGAATATTTTGCCTGCCGACGGTATTGACCCACAAGCAGCGGCGTTGATTGAGCCTTTTGCGATTAGCGCTCATGCGGTGCGTCGCGCAGCGATTGCCCCTGGTGAACAGGTGCTGGTGGTTGGTGCAGGGCCAATCGGCCTGGGAGCCGCGGCGATTGCAAAAGCGGACGGAGCTCAGGTGGTCGTGGCGGATACCAGCCCGACCCGGCGCGAACATGTGGCTACGTATCTGGAGTTACCGGTTCTGGACCCGTCAGCAGAAGATTTTGATGCCCAGTTGCGTAAACAGTTTGGCGGTTCCCTGGCGCAGAAGGTGATCGATGCGACAGGTAATCAACATGCGATGAATAACACCGTAAATTTGATTCGCCACGGCGGTACGGTGGTATTTGTCGGTCTGTTTAAAGGCGAGTTGCAGTTCTCTGATCCAGAATTCCACAAAAAAGAGACCACAATGATGGGCAGCCGTAACGCTACGCCGGAGGATTTTGCTAAAGTTGGGCGGCTGATGGCGGAAGGAAAAATTACTGCGGGCATGATGTTAACTCATTGCTACCCGTTCGCCACGCTGGCAGAAACTTACGAGCGCGATGTGATTAACAATCGTGAGTTGATTAAAGGGGTTATTACTTTCTGATAATGAGAGATAGCTAAAGTTGCCATGCAGCGTCCGGGGACGTGTTGGGCGCTGTCTTTTTCTGCTTTTCAGTCATGCTTTATAGACCGGATAAGGCGTTTACGCCGCATCCGGCATTATGTACTCAATGCCGGATGCGACGCTTGCGCGTCTTATACGACCGACAAATCGGTCAATAATTACCCTTCACGCTCAACTACTTTGATTTCTACCATACCAATGCCGAGCTTACGCGGAGAGTGTCCGAGAATGTTTCCTTCGTTAGTTGAGACTGGTTCTGGCGGCACAATGACCAGCGTATCGGCATCGGTTGGGTTATCGAAATGCAACGTCGTGGTGGTCACCTCGTTGCCCAGCACCATCGTTTGCTCTTCTTTTCCTACTCGTACCGGAATCGGTCGGCTGGCGTTGTTGCCGTACGCTTTAGCGGTGATCACCAGATCAAACTTCTTCGGCAGTGGATGTTTATACTCGATTTTCACTTCATCGCCCAACTGTGCGTTGGACCAGCGGCCCCACGACTCTGGACGTGAAATACCGCTAAACTGTTTCACCTCTTCTGGCGCGCCGGCGACGTTAAAGATGAAGCTGTCGGCTTTGTAGCGAATGTCGTTATCGACAATTTTCAGCGTATCCACATTCTCTTTGTAGCGTTTCATGTCGATGACGGTATCTTTAAACGCCGTTTTGCCTTTCCATTCAGGTTTATCAACATGCTGCACAATTTGTTGCCCGCCAAGTTGACCTTGTGAGACGCACCAGTCGGTGGAGAGCGCCAGCTCCGGCGCCCACAGTTGCGCCATCTTGTAACAGCGGTCAACCCAGACGAAATTGTCGCGTGGGGCGAAATCAGCCAACTGGAAACGCAGTGGTGCGGAGTACTCACTTTCCGGCAGGGGTTCCACGCGCTTGTCTGAAACCCGCAACAGCAGCGGCAAACGGAAATGGCTACCCGAGAAGGCAATCATGTTTTTCTGCTGGTCGATGGTGAACTTTTTCATCTCGGTAGGAAACTTCCATAAGCGGATGATATCCGGCTTCCATGCCAGTACTTTCTCTTTAATGTTGAGGAACACTTCTGACATCGACTGCCCGGACAAGCTGCTGCGCCCAAGGCCGAGGAAGTTATCGCCCCCGAGAATATCCAGCACCGTAGCGCCGTTATCCATAGTGTTACGCTTTACTGCCAGCGTCTCTTGCTGTGGTTTGTCGCCGCGAATGACGAAAAACAGGTTATTACGATCCTGTTTATTGAGGTATTTCCACGCCGTGTTGTTCATCGCCAGATGGTCGGAAGAGACGACGATGACGGTATCTTTAAACCACGGTGACGCTTTGATTTTGTTGATAAACGTCGCGATATTTTCCTGGCTGCAACTTACCGCGCTGAATGACTGGTTCGGTTTGCCGTCAAAATCATATTTTTTGCGGTTACAAGTGCGAGAGATAAAACCATCCGGGTGATGGGTATCGACCGTCAGGGTAAACAGTGAGAATCGTTGACCGGAACGAGACAGTTCTTCAAATTTTTTCCATGCTTCATCCAGCACGGTATCGTCGTAGAATCCCCAGTCGTTGCGATAATGCGGGTCCGCCACCACGCTTTTCAGTTCTTCCGAGCCATATAAATGGTCAAAACCGTGCGATTTCAGGAATACGTCTTTGCCTGCAAAACGCAGGTTAGCTCCCTGAACGAAATAGTTCTGATAACCCGAATTTTTCAGGATATCGCCCAGACAAATGTTCTGTGGGAAAAAGCTGGAAACCGAAGCGGAAGCATTGCCTTCAAACGGGGCAAACAGCGGAATGCCGCACTGGGAAGCCACCATGCCCGCGATTGTGTAATCCGTTCCCGGCAGTTGCTGCGTGTGGCTGAAATCCAGCCCTTCATTTTTTAGTGCGCCCAGTTCGGGAGTGAGATCTGGAAAAGCGTCGTTGTCAAAATAGGTTCTCTCGAGACTTTCACCGTAGATATAGACCAGATTGAGTTTAGGATTGGGAATGGTTTTGGATGGTTCTTTGTAATAGGCCGCAAAGTCAGGATCGCCGTCGCGTGACTGGGATTTCACCAGTTCCGTTATCTGACGAAACGCCGGGCTGGCGTCCACTGAACCCAGTGCCAGTAATAGCGCCAGCAGGCTGTAGCCAAAATTGTGAGGATGATGGCGGCGTCGGCGTAGTATCCAGCCCAGCGCGCTGAAAACGGCAGTCAGCGCGAGTACGATCCCAATACCGGGCAGAATATATTTACTGACGCCTGCTCCGGTCAGGCTGTTCGTTAAGGTGTAGAGCACCGCGTCGTTAATGCCGTCGCCGGTAAAATAGTCGCTGGCAAACAAGGTAATGTTTAAAACAACAAATAGTCCCAGTACCGTTAATGTGGCGGCAAACCACCAGGTATTACGTCCCGCTTTCCATGCGTAGATCAGCACGGAAGCGAGAAACAGGGCGAAAGAGAATAGTTCTGACAACGGGCGATCCTCACTAAACCAGTCCATGTAGCCGATGTTTAAGCTTTTTGAGAAGCACAATGTAATGGCGCGGCCATATTGCTGCAATTCTAGTGTCAAAAAAATGCGATGTTGTTAGGAATTAGTTTATAAACAGACTTTTTTGACAGAGGCAATCTCGCGCATAACGGGGGATGAGAGCGTTACAACTGGAAAAAGGAGAAGGGAATTGCCGCGTCAGCCAATTAACAGCTAAAACGCGGCATTACGTGGATCAGGAGATAAAGTTCAGCCCTTGTTTTAATACCAGATCGCAAGCTTTGGTTTTCACTTTCTCTGCCAGCGGAGTAGTACCGATATTATCCAGATTGAGCTGTTGACCATCTTTGGTCTTTAACAGACCCTGAATGCCATCCAGATAGTTGGTGTCTTCTTTCTGTTTTTCGCTGTTCAGGCCCAATTTTTCCAGCACCTGGTTTTTCACATTTTCGGCATCGGTTACTGAAGCCAGCTTTTGCTTCGCGCAATATTGCAAAATACCCGCAGCATTGTTCATGTTGTCTGCGCTTAGTGCTTGATTGCCGCTGCCAAGCAGGCTCGTTAAGGAAGAGAGCGACCAACCGCCTTCCTGTGTTGTGCTGTTCTGGTTACTAAGTCCGCTGGCAGCGCTGGTGAGCGTCTCTTTCCAGGAGGCGGCGTGTGTTCCGGCAGAAACTAGCGCGCTGGCGGTAATTGCACAGCACAGAAGGTATTTAACAGTTTTCATCATAATTACTCATAGTGGCATTTTGTCGCAGTATAGCGTCAGGGCCGGGCGGAATTGTCTTAATATTCTTTGCCCGTGACCCGGCTGCGATAACTATCCCAGTTGAAGATCACCCACAGACTGTTACCTAACCGCATACGATCCATCACTCGCTCACCCAGTAATTTCGTCATTTCTTCCATGTTGCTGTTGGTCAGCATCCCGGTTGGGCGCTTGGAAGAGGAACGACGATCGACGATCTGGTTGATGATCACTTTTTCATATTTGGATTCGGTTTGAACGCCGATCTCATCGATTACCAGCAGATCAACATTACTCAAATCGTTCAGTAGCTGCTCTTCACTGGTGTTGTTATTTCTGAAGGTATCTTTCATCGCCGACATAATATCGGCCACGGTAATAATCAGGACTGATTTACCGCGTAGCAGCAGTTCGTTGCAGATCGCCGCCGCCAGATGGTTTTTGCCAGTTCCAGGCTTGCCAGAAAAGATAAAGCTGGCAATGTTGCCGTCGAACTCTTCCACATACTGGCGTGCTTTGCTTAACGCATTCATCTGGCCTTCGCACTCAACGCGATAGTTCTCGAAGGAGCAATTTTGATGTAGCGGACGAATGCCGGAACGATTAAAGGTGCGCTGCATTTTCATCGCCCGATTCTCGCGTTCAAGGGCGGCGGAGCGGATGGCTCCTTGTTCTTTCTGCCAGGCTAATAGTTCTTCACCCGTTTTGAAGGCGGGTTTGATATGAGCAGGCATCATTTTTTGCAGGCGCTGCATCAGGTCGCCAACGTTTTTCATCGTTATCCTCTGAATCCCGGTGGAATTTGGCTGTCAGGTTCACTGACCGTGTTCACATCTCGTTTGGCTAATCCGCCGCTGCTGGCGCGACCGATTTGCAGACTGCGCGCCAGTTTTTGTTGCCATTGTACATGGTGAAAAACTTTGCCTTCCGCCTGCCAGTAGGCAATGAATGAGGCCAACTCTTCGGCTGTTACCGGCTCTCTTAGCGCCACGCCCCATAACGCGGCCTGGCGGATAAAGTCGGCATCGGGCTGCCAGTCTGGGTACATGGCGAATTTACCCATTGGTACGGCAACGGGGGCGGCTTGTGGTTCCTGATAGAGTTGATCGTCCAGAGCAACATCGCTTCCCGGACGTGCCAGCTTTTCTTCCAGCGTCAGCAGTTCAGCCAGGCGCGCGGGCGTGACGGCATAAAAGGCCGGGGCGTTGTTAGCAAATACGGCAACCACACCGCTTTCAGCTTTTGCCAGAACGGTTAGGTGATCGTGTACCAGGGCGTCAATACCAACGACGTCCGGGGTCAAAACTCTGGAAGACATACTGTTTCTCAATATGGAACGATGAACGAGAAGGGAGATTACTTTTATAGTAACACACGGATGAGAGGAGGCTGTCTCTCATCCGTGTGCTTAAGCGAGGCAATTTTATACGCGGGGACGCTTGCGGTACAACCATAATCCAGGAACGGAAAGGCCAATGGATAATGCGCCAACAATTGATGAAGCCGTAAGAAAGTTGGTTAACAGGGCAATCATTAACGGTTCGCTGTATCCTAACTGGCTGATTTTTACCGCTGAAATCATCGCGGTGTAGGCGGGAATACCCGGGAACATGGGGATCACCGCCGCCACGGTGAAGACTTTCGGATGCGCCAGATACCAGCGTGACCACTGGATGCCAATGGTGCCGACCAACAGAGAAGCCATGAATGTCGACCATTCGATATTCAGCCCGGTACTCATTAAGATCATCCGCGTACCATGACCCATGGCGCCAAGTAGCGCACACCAGCGTAATGCCCTAATGGGTACGTTGAACACCATGGCGAAACCGACCGCCGGTATAGCCGCGAGGATCATATCCTGTGCCAGCGCCAACAGAAATTCGATTACACCCATCCGCGTAGCCCCCATATGGTTAATGCCATCACCACACCGACGCAGGTCGCCAGGGTCAACAGACTGGCGATCGCCCAACGTGCCAGCCCGGTATTAATGTGGCCCTTAAACATATCGGCGACGGCATTAATGAGTGGAAAACCCGGCACCAGTAGTAAAACGCTGGCCGCCATCGCCACGCTGGGCGTATTGCTGAAGGTGGGGAGTTGCAAAAGCAGTCCAGAAATGGTGGTGGCGGCAAATGCTGTGATGCAAAAGTTGATCTGTGGGTGAAGGTGGCGTTGTGCCAGTAGCTGACGGATATACATGGCGATCATGCTGGCGAAGAAGGTGATAACAGCGCCGTCCCACCCACCGTTATTCAGCTTGCAGAAACAGGCGCAGGAAAGCCCAACCATCAAGGCAACCAGCCAGCGTGGATAGCGCAGTGGACGTATTTGGCTAAAACGTTTCTCAACGCCTTTGTAATCTAACAGTTGATGTTCTGCCAGAATGACAATGTGCTGTACTTCGGTAACTACGTGCATATTAATGCCGCGATCGTGGTTTTTGCGCGTTGATGTCAGGCATTGCCCGCCTTTAATGGTGGTAAGCACGATGGCATTGGAAGAAATGGCGCTTTCAACGCTGTCCATTCCCAGCGCCCGACCAAGTCGCGAAGATAGTTCATCAACCACCGCGCTTTCCGCTCCGTGTTGTAATAAAAAAAGCCCGCACTGGATACATAGCCGTGTGATGGCCCGCTGTTGCTCTTCTTGCATGACTCGCCCTGTGTCATTAGACGTGTTGCAGATTGTCCAAATAATGAGATCCCTTTTGTATCATGAAGCGCGGTTGTTTTGACGTTGGTTAAGATCAAAATTGCGCTGATTAGTCCTGATCACCTATGGTGAGTCCGGTGTTGGACCGAAGTTTGTATTTGTCATGAAGTAAATTATTGTATGAATATTATCATTTCAATGAATTAATGATTTTTTCTTTTACGCGTTCAGTTAATTTCTGATGGTATGTACTTTAAGTGAGTGAATAAAAATAACTAGTTAGATTTTATTACTTTTTTCTCGTTTTTCTGGCGAAAATGCTCGCATGGCGGCATTGTTCGCCTTTTTAATTATATAAAAAAGTGATTGAATTCCAGACCAATCATTAAGTATTTCTAACAACATAATTTAGATATTTTAAATGTGTCAAAGCTATTTCACCAGGTTATTATTTGAGGCTATTCTCCTGAAACATACAAAGGGCTTTTGTGTGCAGGAGCAACTGATATGAAAGTGAATGCTAAGGATAATTTATTCGCTTAGTCTATTAATTTGTTGGATTTATTTAAGGAATGAATATTCTGAAAAGCCATTATGATTTTTAGACAGTGGATGTGGAGGAAATATGTTGCCAGGATGCTGCAAAAATGGAATTGTTATCAGTAAAATACCCGTCATGCAAGCAGGGCTGAAAGAGGTCATAAAGACCCATTTCCCTGAATATGATATGACATCCAGCGCCTCTGCAGAGGAGCTTACCTTATTACAATTACGCCGTGCTGGGTTAGTGATTGTTGATTTAGCCGAACAAATTGAACACCCGCGAGCCGTTTGTGAGCATTATTATTCGTTAATCTCGCAATATCGGGAGATTCACTGGATTTTTATGGTGTCGCGCGCCTGGTATACTCTGGCGGTAGAGTTGCTGATGTGTCCCACCGCGACATTATTATCCGATCTCGAACCCATTGATAGTCTGGTCAAGACCGTTCGTTCCGGTAATGCCCATGCAGACCGAATCAGCGCTATGCTGACTTCTCCTGTGATGTTGGAAACGCAAGATTCAAATTATCAGTCTGTCGTTTTGACCATTTCTGAACGTAAGGTTCTGCGGTTGTTAGGTAAAGGATGGGGCATCAACCAGATAGCGTCATTGCTTAAAAAAAGTAATAAAACCATTAGCGCACAAAAGAACAGTGCGATGCGTCGTCTGTCAATTCACAGCAACGCGGAAATGTATGCATGGATAAATAGCGCACAGGGTGCAAGAGAACTTAACTTGCCTTCTGTTTATGGAGGTGCCGCGGAATGGAACACAACCGAATTAAGAAGAGAAATATCGCACTTATAGAAAAATGCGTCATGAGCAGTATCGGGATTGAGAGTTTATTCAGAAAGTTTGCGGGTAACCCCTATAAACTCCATATCTACACTAGCCGGGAGGAGTTCCAGGATGCTATGTCACGAGTCTCATTTACGGCGGTTATATTCTCGTTTTCTGCCATGAGAACGGAGCGCAGAGAGGGATTATCCTGTTTGAATGAACTGGCAATTAAGTTTCCACGTACCCGACGTTTGGTTATTGCAGATGATGATATCGAAGCACGATTGATAGGATCATTGTCGCCATCGCCTTTAGATGGAGTGCTAAGCAAAGCCTCAACATTAGACGTGTTTTACCAGGAACTTTTTCTGTCATTAAATGGTGTACGTCAGGCGACCGATCGTCTTAACAACCAGTGGTACATTAATCAAAGTCGCACGTTAAGCCCAACAGAGAGAGAAATATTGCGCTTTATGTCGCGTGGCTACTCAATGACACAAATTGCCGAGCAGCTTAAGCGAAATATTAAAACGATTCGCGCGCATAAGTTTAATGTGATGTCGAAACTGGGCGTCAACTCCGATGCAGGGTTACTGGAAGCCGCAGATATTTTGTTGTGTATGCGGATTTCAGACGCAATTCATGTACTACATCCTTTTTAAAACGATGAACGCCGGGTTAATCGTCCCGGCTGCGTTTTTTTATTTCAGCGTACAGTCGCCGCACTGTTGCACATCTGGCAGGCGGTAACGCTGGCAGCAGGTTCGACGAACTAATAAACCGTCGCGTAGCACGACTGTGCGCCATAATGGATTATCTTCTCCGCTGGAGAGCGTTTTCTCAAAGAACAGGGCATGGCGGAGCGATTCAACGGTTGATTCACCGATTAGTTTTTTCATCTCTGTCAGATACCAGTTGATCAAATAGCCAGTGTTACTCCAGATGAGTTTGCCGTTGATTTCGTTAGCGGCTTCTAGTGCCTGCACAACCGGGATCAACGCTGTCGTGATCAACTTTTCCATTCGCTGCTGCGGTGAATATGTGGCTGCATTCTTGTCTTCACTCACATCGACCCAGAAACAGGCGGCGCGTCCAGTTTCGTGAAACTCAACGTGGAAATGTTCCGGGGAAAGGTCTAACGCTTTTTCCTGCGTCAGCAGCGCCAGCATTAATGGTGGCACCATCAGGCCGATATACCATTGCGCCCACAGTGAGAGCAGCGGCTTGTTCTCGCGGATCATCATCGGTTGGTTGCGGTAGATATGATCGGAATAGACCGCCAGTAGAGAACTTAGCGCATTCGGCGATGACCATTGCGCCAGCGTCATGGCGTTAAGCGGGGCGGGCTCATCCAGACGGATAAATTCCAGCAGATGTTCACGATGTTCGGCGATCGTCGCACGTACCGCTTGTGCAAGCGTTGGATCTTGCGGTTTGAGATGCGTTCGCCAGATAACATCTTCAAAAAGCGGTGCGGAACGATAGGACATAATCGTGATAGTAATCTAAATGATAATGATTGCTAATACTATCGATAGGCTTATCCGATAGCAAGGGGTTTCTCGTGCTTGTAAATGATAAAAATTATCATATGATATTTATTATCATTATCGATATGAGAGATAAAACCATGTTGCAACGTATGCTGGGTAGTGGTTGGGGAGTATTTTTGCCGGGGTTGTTGATTGCAGGTCTGGCGTATGCTGATTTATCGCCGGATCAGTGGCGGATTGTGATTCTGGTGGGATTAGTGTTGACGCCGGTGATGCTGTATCACAAACAATTACGGCATTACGTTTTGCTACCATCGTGCCTGGCGCTTATTTCTGGCGTCATGCTGATGATAATGAACGGGAATCAGGGATGAAAAAGCAAAGAAGAAACAAGAGAGGAAGTAAAGATAATTGGTGCGAGGGGGGGGACTTGAACCCCCACGTCCGTAAGGACACTAACACCTGAAGCTAGCGCGTCTACCAATTCCGCCACCTTCGCACAGTCATCTTACTTTTTTGATATCGCTTCGTTGGTGCGAGGGGGGGGACTTGAACCCCCACGTCCGTAAGAACACTAACACCTGAAGCTAGCGCGTCTACCAATTCCGCCACCTTCGCCCAGTGCGAGCAATATCAACGTGGTTTTTGGTGCGAGGGGGGGGACTTGAACCCCCACGTCCGTAAGGACACTAACACCTGAAGCTAGCGCGTCTACCAATTCCGCCACCTTCGCATACCATCAATTCTTAAAAAGAATTGCTACCACGGAGGCGCATTCTAGTGGTTTTCAGCTATTCGTCAATAGTTAATTATCGCCTGATGCGTGATTGTTGTAAAAATGGTCATCAGGAGGCTAACGTGCGGGTTTGGTTGGTCGGATAAGGCGTTCACGCCGCATCCGACGCGGTATGCGGGTGCAGATGCCAGATGCGACGCTGGCGCGTTTTATCTGGCTTACGATAGGCTAACGTGCAGGTTTGTAGGTTGGATAAGGTGTTCACGCCGCATCCAACAAGGATTGCGGCGTGATTCTTAACCTTTCTTCGCCTGGCGGGTCATAATGGCGCGATACACCTTGAAGCGCCCGGTTTGCGCGATCACTTCGTGGAAACCAAATGTTTCATCCAGTACGTCCGGGTAAGGCAGGAAGGCGTTTGCCACAATTCGCAACTCGCCGCCGCTGTTAAGATGGCGCACCGCGCCGCGAATCAGCGTTTGCGCTGCATCAAGGCTGGTTTGCATCCCGTCGTGGAATGGCGGGTTGGAGATGATCATATCAAAACGACCTTTCACCTCGGAAAAAACATTGCTGGCAAAGACCTCACCTTCAACACCGTTAGCAGCAAGCGTTGCGCGGCTGGCTTCTACTGCTGGCGCAGAGACATCGCATAAGGTGAGACGAATCTTCGGCGAATGGCGTGCAAAGGCAACCGAAAGCACTCCTGTGCCACAACCAATATCCAGTACTTTGCCTTTCGTGTGCGGGGTTAATGTCGAGAGCAGTAACTGGCTGCCGGCATCCAGACCGTCACGGCTAAATACGCCTGGCAGCGTTTTAATGGTCAGGCCATCAACACTGTATTCGCCCCAGAATTTATCGGCATCAAACACCGGCTGCTTTTCCAGACGACCAAAATAGAGGCCACAGCGACGGGCGCTGTCTACCTTATTCAACGGCGCATAATCGGCCAGCATCTGCTCGGCGCTGCGTACGCCGCTGCGGTTTTCACCAACGACAAAAATATCCGTCCCCACCGGCAGCAGAGAAAGTAAATTCATCAACTGGAACTGGGCTTCTGGTTTATTCTTCGGCCAGTAGTAAATCAGCGTATCGCAATCTGCGACGTCATCCGCCGTTGCCACGAGGCTAAAACGGGCGTTATCTCCCATCTGGCGGCTTAACACCTGCCAGTGATGGAATTGCTGGGTATGAGCACGGCTGGCCGCGGTATCTAAACGCGCGGGCAGGTCATCCTGTAAGTCTCCGGCAAACAGAATACGGCTTTTTTCGAAATCATCACTGTGACGCAGCAAGACTTCACTTGCCGGGGTAAATGCAGACATGGAATGCTCCTCAATTGATACTGGCGGCGATTATAGCCATATGTTGGCGCGGTATCGACGAATTTGCTATATTTGCGCCCCTGACAACAGGAGCGATTCGCTATGACATCCCGACGAGACTGGCAGTTACAGCAGCTGGGCATTACCCAGTGGTCGCTGCGTCGCCCTGGCGCATTGCAGGGGGAGATTGCCATTGCGATCCCGGCACACGTTCGTCTGGTGATGGTGGCAAACGATCTTCCCGCCCTGACCGATCCCCTGGTGAGCGACGTTCTGCGTGCATTAACCGTCAGCCCCGATCAGGTGCTGCAACTGACGCCTGAAAGGATCGCGATGCTGCCGCAAGGCAGTCGCTGCAACAGCTGGCGGTTGGGTACTGATGAACCGCTGTCACTGGAAGGCGCTCAGGTGGTATCACCGACGCTCACCGAATTACGGGCAAACCCAACGGCACGCGCCGCATTATGGCAACAAATTTGCACATATGAACACGATTTCTTCCCTCGAAACGACTGATTTACCTGCGGCTTTTCACATTGAACAACGCGCCCACGCCTTTCCGTGGAGCGAAAAAACCTTTGCCAGTAATCAGGGCGAGCGTTATCTCAATTTTCAGTTAACGCAAAACGGCAAAATGGCAGCGTTTGCGATTACGCAAGTGGTGCTGGATGAAGCTACCTTGTTCAATATCGCGGTCGATCCCGACTATCAGCGTCAGGGACTGGGAAGGGCGCTGCTGGAACATTTGATCGACGAACTGGAAAAACGCGGCGTGGCGACCCTATGGCTGGAAGTCCGCGCCTCAAATGCTGCTGCCATTGCTCTGTACGAAAGTTTAGGCTTTAACGAGGCGACGATTCGCCGCAATTACTACCCCACCACGGACGGTCGCGAAGACGCCATCATCATGGCGTTGCCAGTCAGTATGTAAGACAAGGTGGAATGATGAAGTGGGACTGGATTTTCTTTGACGCCGATGAAACGCTGTTTACCTTTGACTCGTTCACCGGCCTGCAGCGGATGTTTCTTGATTACAGCGTCACCTTTACCGCTGAAGATTTTCAGGACTATCAGGCCGTTAACAAGCCCCTGTGGGTGGATTATCAAAACGGTGCGATCACTTCATTACAGCTTCAGCACGGGCGTTTTGCAAGCTGGGCCGAACGGCTGAATGTCGAGCCGGGTAAACTCAATGAAGCCTTTATTAATGCAATGGCGGAAATTTGCACGCCGTTGCCGGGGGCGGTTTCCCTGCTTAACACCATTCGCGGCAATGCCAAAATCGGTATCATCACTAACGGCTTTAGCGCCCTGCAGCAAGTGCGTCTGGAACGCACGGGCTTGCGTGACTATTTCGATCTGCTGGTGGTTTCTGAAGAAGTTGGCGTTGCTAAACCGAATAAGAAAATTTTCGATTATGCGCTGGAACAGGCGGGCAATCCTGACCGTTCACGCGTGCTGATGGTTGGTGACACTGCCGAGTCTGATATCCTCGGTGGCATCAACGCCGGGCTTGCGACCTGCTGGCTGAATGCGCACAACCGTGAGCAACCAGAAGGCATTGCGCCCACCTGGACCGTTTCTTCGTTGCACGAACTGGAGCAGCTCCTGTGTAAACACTGATTGCCTCCCCCCCGTTGATGGGTAAAATAGCCGCAATTTTTCGTTTTCAACAAGCGCGGCGCGATGCCGCTTACTCAAGAAGAAAGAATTATGACGTTGTCTCCTTATTTGCAAGAGGTGGCGAAGCGCCGCACTTTTGCCATTATTTCTCACCCCAATAATTAATCCCAAATTAAAGCTCTTTTACTCTTTCAAAATCCTTTCAGTTAATTGAGGTCTAGTTATATAACTCATTTAAATACATATAGTTATGTGGCTTCTTTAATTGAAAATTATTTCATGTAACTTTAAATCGATCAGGTTGCTTTCATCAAAAATCTGTACATATGCTTGTACATAATGTACAAAGCAGCAGAGGTGTTTTGCGATTTGTACAAGGTGAGTAATGGCGCTGTCTGATGCGTGGTTGCGTTCAGTCGTTGGAAAGGAACGTGATAAGGTTTTGGTTAAATCCGATCGTGATGGTCTGTCTGTCAGAGTATCACCGAAAGGTCGCGTAGTGTTTCAATATCGTTATCAATGGGCAGGGAAAGGTGAGCGTCTTGATATCGGAACTTACCCGGCAACTGGATTAAAAGAGGCCAGAGAAGAAGTTATCCGTCTCCGTGGTGAACTCGAGTCAAACCGTAATCCACGATTGGTCAAGCAGGCTGAAAAACGAAAAGCTACTGAAGCCATGACGGTAGAGTCTGTGATCCGTGCCTGGTATGAAGCATATTGTGTAAAAAATAAAAAGGGTTCTGAACAGATACTCCGCTCGTTTGAGCTGCACCTGTTCTCTAAAATCGGGAATATCCCTCACGATGCAGCTACATTGTATGATTGGTTAGAAGTCCTGGAGCCTCTTAGCACTAAGACTCCAGCAATAGCAGACCGATTGCTAATTAACGCAAAGCAGGCCCATGTCTGGGCGTATAAGAGAAAGCTTATTGAAACTCGCCCGCTGTCGGATATCACGGGTAAAGATATGGATATCCGTAAAGGTCAGAAGAAACGGTTTCTGACACACGATGAAATTAAAATTCTTTATGCTGCGATCGATGGCTCTAGAATGGTTCCCAAATACCGGGCCTTCATTAAACTATTACTGCATTTTGGTTGCCGTAGTTCGGAGCTAATTACTGCTAGGGTGGGTGATTTTGATTTCATAAATAAGGTATGGACTGTACCACCTGAACGACATAAGACAGGGGACATAACAGGCGAACCGCTAAAGCGGCCCATTATTGAACCGGTTGAAGAGCTTATAAAATACGTTATCTCTATGAACAACGGTTCCGATATGCTTTTTACTAAGGAAGGAAGCAGGGAGCCAGTCGGTAGGACATCATTACAGTCGCTGCCTTACAATTTAATGCAGTACGCGTGGCGGCGTTTAGGATATCAATTCCCTCATTGGTCTCTTCATGACTTGAGACGGACAGCACGAACAAATTTTTCTGATCTTACTGCGCCTCATATCGCAGAAATTATGCTTGGTCATAAGCTGCCAGGGGTATGGCAAGTTTATGATAAGAGCGATTATCTAGAAGAACAGCGTAAAGCTTACCTGGCATGGTGGAAGAGGGTTGAATCGATTGTTAATTGTACTATCTCTGATTCAAACTGACGGTTTGTATCACCTGAACATAACCAAATCCCCTAGCACACTTTGAGCGAGATGTGAGCGTTAAGTTTACGCCATTGTGTTGACATAAGAGGGCACGGGTATAGATATCATCACTATCCCTATGCCCCTAAATCGCTCCTGCTATTTGATAAATGCAGATGTTTACCACCAAATGTTTTTGATACTATAGGTTGATTCATGATTTACCTAGAAACTTAGTTGTAACGAAAACTTCTTAACGGACACTATCTGGATAAAGTTAGTTTTTTATTTAAGAGGGTTAACATGTCAAAGTTAAAAAATGAACCATTAGTAAGGGTATCAGAAGAAGACGGAATAGAAATAAGGAAGATCCAATATCCAGATAATACGATAGAAAGAGTTTATAAGCAGAAAGGTGTAATATTACCACGAATACCTTTAAAAGGCCGCTTTGTAGAACAATATGTGGCCTTACAGTTGCTGGATAAAGATCTTCGGAATGTTATTGGTTGGGAGAATATAATAAAAAACATTTGTAATAACATTAATAGAGAACAACACTTTATTTATCCTGATTTAGAAAAGAATCTAATATTAAAGTCTTTATTTATATCAAAAGTTGTTACTTACGGTAAGTGTTTTACAGAGGCGAAAGGGCGTCGATTCACATTGCAGAGAAAGCATGTGCCAGAAAAATACAGAGATTTACATGATTCTATTATGAATGTTAGACATAACTTTGCTGCCCATAAAGGTGAATTTGAATATGATCAATGCGGCTTGGTTTTAATATTGCCGGGGACCAAGAAAAAAAGGTGCTATCATATTTTTTCAGAACTCAATCAAATAAATTATGGTAATAATGAGGAAGATGATGAACGTTTTTTATGTTATATGATTCACTGCGTAAAGTCATTAAAGAAAAACGAGATAAATTAATTGATAAAATATACGCTGAAAAGATTCATACTCAAACAATGGAGTATTGGTTGAGCCGAACAGGAAAAGAAACAGAGATTTAATTTGTTCAGTATATAAAAGCTAATTTTTAAGGAGTAATTTTCAGATGATTAAAGCTGATTACATTGCGATAGGTACTCTACGACTAACTTTTCAACAAGAGTAAGGGGGTAATCAATTTTATTTGTATCAATGGTATGACATTTCTTGGCGATAATGTTTTGATCTTATCGATTCATGTCATATTGTCATTGGTAACGTCCGCTCTTGGTAAAGAGTGGACGCTCAGATTAGGTTTGGCATCTAATCATAGATGTGTCAGCTCACATCTAAGCTAATACATATTAATCAATCACTCCCGCAAATCTGTAAATCTTGTGTGATGCCCATTTATTTGGGCAGGATTTAATATCAGGATCTGGAAAGTCAGGCCTGTATTTCTGGCCAGTTCTCCTGTTTACGCTGTTCCAGCGAAGAACTGTCGATACTGAAACACCACAGAAATCGGCGACTTGTTTAGTTGTCATTAAGTTGTTCATTACTTCACCTCCTGCGGCGGCTCCGGTAGCGGCATCCAGTGGGTTACTTTCGATGCCGGTTCTTCCCCATTGTCAGTAACTGCCCACCATTTGTTTCTCGAACAATCGTAATACCCTTCGAAGGTATCGTACTCAGTCCAGCCGTAAGACTTACCCCAACACCAAACATACTGTTTATCGTTCGGCATTCGCTCACTACAGCTTATCCAACCATCCGGAGTTACCGGAGAGTTGCCCGACAGCTCGTTCAACTTGTAAGTCTGGCTTACAGGTTCGGCACCATTAAGCATGGCGGCGCGGCAGGCGTTCCAGCCTTCATCAAAGCCGACTATGCCATTATTTAAAGACGGACGAGCATCTGGCACCACCGGCACTGGCTTGGCTATATATAGCGGCTGAACATACCAGCCCTTTGATAACCAACTGTCAGCAATGTTTTTACTCCTCGTTATTGCCGGAATACCTAAGCCATTTTCTGAATGCAGCCATGCCACCGGCTCCTCTTCTAGCGATGCCAGAGCAATTTCATAAGCACGGCGCTCAATATCGTCTCGAACCTCTAGGCTGCTGATTCGTTCTTTGATTTCTTTAATCAGTTCTTTATTGGTAAATGTGGTCATTATGCTCCAGCCTCCGGCGCTTTTGGCATTACTGCCCAGTGAGTGATATTGAAGTTTTCAAGGTCCCCGACCTGAAATGTCCACTGCCATTCTCCGGTTTCTTTTTGTCCCCAGGTGTACCAGAGAGAACGCCAGCCAATCAGCCAGCCTTCTCCGTTAGCATCAAATAACAGAACACTTTCATTTGCTGGTGGCAGTTCAGCTGACACTGGTATTATTTTGTTTTCCAGTGCCGCACATTTAGCTTCAAGCGCGTCGAATTTACGTACCAGGTACTCAGCATTTGTTTCGTTCACTTTCAGATCTCGCGGTACACATTTCCCGCGAAGAAACCCTTCCATTTCGAAAACATTCATGCGCATTTGCGTAACTCCGATAACTCGTTAAAACGTTCCATAAACATCCCGTAGGCATGGCTAGGTGCCAGTGGAATCACGTTGAACATCTCTGTTGCCGGGATGCCTTCCAGTACAGGCCAGAAAGAGCCATCATCAAGCCCGAGATCGCGGCGTTCGGTTGCCAGCATGATAAGATCGGCATATTTCACGGGCGTACTCATAACTGGGGGTAACCCGTATTTCTCACGGATTACGGCGTCAATTTTTTCTTCCATCCGTTTATAGTCAGGAAGAAGGCGTTTCAGTGGAGCGGGAATATCCTGGCAATACGCTTCTGTTGCATCATGCATTAACGCTTCAAAAGCAAATTCCTGCGGCACCAGCTGGCTGCAAAGCACCGCATGTTGGGCGACACTGTAGAAGTGAGAAAGATGACCGGCAAAGCGGCAGATATTTGAAAGGGAAACCGCGATATCGTTAATCACGATGTCGTCTTTATTTATCTTGTCATAATAAAAATGCTTCCCGGAAAAAGTTTTAATAAATGACATTTTGTTCTCCACGTATATGCGCTGCACCGCGCTGAGTTTGGGTAAAAGGAAGCCCTCACCATCCGGTGATTATTGAGTTAATTACGTTTCCATAAATGCCCCCGCAGGGGCATTTGCAGTAATGAAATCAGGCGGTGAAAGTACCAATAAAGGTTTCTACTTTGCTGTCTTTGAATTTCTCAACAAGCAGATCACGAAATTCGTTAGCCATATCTTCCTGCACCGCTTCCAGCTGAATAATGCGCAGAACCAGTACAGGACGATCGCCAGTGATAATGCTGAGGCGTAATTTAAACGGACGTTCTTTCAGACCTTCAAACGGAACGCATTTAAATTCAAATGCCACTGGCATAATGTCTTTGGTCTTCGCTTCGACAGATTCCATCAGGGAGCGTTTGCCGCTGAAGTCATTATCTTCAAAATCAGCGGTCTGGTTTGCTTCAATCGTGATTTTACGGACTGCCGCAGCCGCTTTTGTTGCCTGAATAGCGTCACCATTAGCATCAAAGCCCACAAGGTAGTCGGCCCAGTCTTCAATCCATTCTGCCAGTGACTTCTGGGAGTTACGCTCGCCGTTAACAGACAACAGGGCAGAGAACGGTGCTGTCTTTTTCAGTTTGAGAGTGGCGGTGTTATCTGCGTGACCTGGTTCATCAATAGTACCCAGGTTAAGTACACTGACGGCACGCATATTATCAGCATCGATAAAGCAGCGGGTGCCTTCATCTGCAAGATCTTTAGAATAACGGGTAAAGTCATCGATGCTGGCAGTGGAAAGCGCACCACGGAAACGGAAGCGAT
>OLIF01000047.1_pt1 | contig 124289 bp, 105 predicted proteins | sample 1609681 | NCBI WGS metagenome assembly OLIF01 (sample SAMEA4350143, study PRJEB24818) | metagenome | biome: human; feature: gut; material: faeces | place: Denmark | collected 2013-09 | reverse complement strand
TGCATAATTGTCATGAATAATATCGGACGTACAGCGTAACGTGATAGTTGGCGGTAAGCTGACCTCTGCATCAACAACATCATCCTCTTCAACTGCAATAAATAAACGCTCACTGACCTCAAGTGGAAAATATTTTCTCATCATTAGGATTTTACTCCAGTTGCGTTACAGGCCAATAAATGGCGTTGGAAAAACGCCTTTAAGGTCGGAATTAACGAGAGCACCACATCCAGACATTGACCACCGAAATAAGCAAATGCCGCCCCTAACACGCCAAACAGGTGACAGAATATGAACAGTAGAACGATGTAGCCCGCCGAAGCGATGGTTTGCGCCACGAGGAAAGCACGCTGTTTCCCTGCCATCAACAGTAATGATTCCTGCGGGAAGCCCAGCATTGAAATAACAATCGCGCCAAGCATTACCTGGATCAGGTCATAGGCTTCGAGATACTTCACGCCGAATACCAACGAAATAAGCGGTTTACCAACGATTAACACCGCCAGCGCCACCAGTATACCAATCCCCCCCGCCAACAAACCTGACTTCACTCCGAGTAGCCACGGTCTGGTGGTTCGTGGATCTAACCGCATGACTTCAGGATAAAAACTCTTACCCAGCAAGCTGGCGGGCGTACCGGCGGCATCGAAAAATGTCATTGCGATTTTAAATAGCCCGGCTGCAGCTGGCCCTAATACGATCCCCACCAGCACCGTGCTACATGAGTTACGCGCAGACCAAATGGAGTGGGCAATATTCGTTGACCAGACAAAACTCCACGCGCCTTTGATATGCCGCGCGGACTCAAACAGGTTCAATTTAAAGGCGTCATGAATATTTCTGCGACGCAATTCGCGCGCAGCAAACCACCAATACATGGTGCCGCCAATCAGATTCGAGGCGTACCAGGCGATAACGAAGCCAGCAAAGCCAAAGTTAAAATACCAGGCAATGACGCTACCTGCCGCACGCAGAAAAGGTTTCGTCGCCTGCTGCACCGCAATTAAATCGAAGCGATCTACCGCACGCAAAATACCCGTCGGCGTAGAAGAGGCCATCGAAGGAATAAGCGTGCAATAGAGCGCGGCCAGCCAAAAACTTTGAGAATCAAGTCCTAAGGAATGGGAAAGGAAAGGTAGCAAGGCAATACCGCCGACAATCGCCACCGCCCCACTGACGATATCCAGCGAGAAGGAAAATGAGACAACATTACGAAATTGCTGAGGATTATTGTTGGTTAAGGCAGGCGTTCCGTACTGCACCACCAGTTGCCATGTCTGAAACTTAATAAAATCGCTAATCGACTTGGCGTAGGACTGTATGACAACGAGTACGCCAAACATCGCTGGTGTCATCCCTTTACCGGCACACGAGAGCGCCAGCAATCCCAGTAAAGCGCTCACGACATTGCTGGAGCCTAACCAGGCGCTGTTGCGAATAATGGTGCGAAATGCGCCATCTGCAAACCAATGTTTGATGTTAAAACCCGCCAATTCAGCCAGACCTTATCGTTAAAAAATGAAAAATATCCCGTCGACCTTAAGTCAGGCTTCGGCGGTCAGAAACAATGGCGACTAACGAAACGGCCTGTAGCGCCCGTTCCAGCACCTCGCTATAGGGCGCTCTGGAATCGATCTCCAGAATTTTCGTGCCGTTATAGCCAATCTTCGACATGACGCTAATTTTGTCCTGCAGCTCGGCATAGTCGTGATCAGGCTTGCGGGCGATGGCGGTATCTATATCAATTCCAAGACGAATGATTAATTCCGGGCGGTACTGTGCCATGTGTTGATATAAACGCCGTTCACTCTGCGCCAGAGAGATTTTGATTTTCCCGGTCGCACGCTCAACGCCAATCCCCGGCCCGTCATAATAAAAACCAGAAATTTCTGCCTGCGGAAAACGATCGCTGACTACCAGTACACCACTTTGCGCCAGCCGCTGGACTTTACGCAGATTCGCCATACGCCGTAGTGAAAAGCAGTACATAATTACTGCCGCCCATAGCGCTGGCGATTTCGTTTTCATGCTCTGAGTTTTAGAGGATTTCGCCGCCAGCCGTCGCTCCAGCCAGACACCAACTAACGGCAACCGTTTGATTTTATCGCCGTCTTCACCGGAGAGTAGCCCCAGATAACGCCGTTCAGTCTGCCAGTGCTGTTGCAACGATTTCACCAGGTCGGTGGTCAACGTTGACTTACCAGTGCCGTCGCAACCGACCACCGCAATCAACCCAGGAATATAGTTGGTCTGCGGCACGGTAGTGCTATTAACCGTTTGTGTTTGTAGTGCATCCATTCGTTAAATCATCCCTTATCCATTTTGCTGATCAGGAAAGTACGCTCTGAATAGAACGTAGCGAAGCTTGCAAAATCTCGTCTGCTGGCTGTCGCCCATCCAGTTCCAGGATCGTCGCGCCATTGAACGTCAATTGCGGCGTAACAGCGATTTTTTCGCGTAACGCCGCCAGTTGATGGTCAGGTTTACGCAAAAATGCCGTCTGTTCATCGATACCAAGGCGAATCAATAACACCGGTAGATATGAAGCCATCCACTGGTACAGTTTCAGTTCGCTCTGCCTTAACATTTTTACCCAGCCATTGCCGCCCGTGGTTTTTGCCAGTTGCGGGCCATCGAAGCGAAACCCCGGCACTTCAACCTGTGGATAACGATCGGTAATTAGCAAGTAGCCTTGCTGGCTTTTGCTTAACATTTTACGAAACTTATACGCACGCCAGCAGGAAAGCAGGTAGATGACCAGCGCAGTAAAATTGCCGGGCGGCGTTAAAGGCCGCTCGTGTACGTCGGCCGCTTTGCCCCGCAGATAACGCCCAAAAGGCGCGCCAATACCAGGCAACTGCGAAATCCACTCACCGATACGCCCGGAAGACTGCCCCAGATAGAGCTGTTCTGTAGGTATTTTCGCCGCCAGTTCATTGACCAGACTCGCAGTAAGCGTCGATTTACCCGAACCATCACATCCTACAATGGCAATAACACGCAATGGTGTGGAATTAATTATTGACATATTACGTTGATTCACGAAAAACCCGGCAGCAAATAATGTATTGAATATTACGTAGTCCGTGTCCAGAATATCCGTTCAACCTTATTGTGACAATGCCTAATTGTGGCATTGGTCTGAATAACGTCTTTATAAAATCATATTGACCAAATAAATATTTACAATGGATATTTAAATTAAGGGATATATTCATGGAATCAATAATTCCTCCAGTCATTGCCGTTATCGGTAGCGATGGTTCAGGTAAATCTACAGTTTGTGAACATCTTATTTCTGTTGTCAAAAAATATGGCGCCGCAGAAAGAGTTCATCTCGGAAAACAGGCAGGGAATGTCGGGCGTGCTGTGGTAAAAATGCCATTAATGGGAAAATCACTGAATAAATCCATTGAACGAAATAAAGTAAAAACGGCTAAAAAATTACCTGGACCGATTCCTGCACTGGTGATTACGGCATTTGTCGCCCGCCGCTTACTACGCTTTCGCCATATGCTCACCTGCCGACAACACGGATTAATTGTCTTAACCGATCGTTATCCGCAGGACCAAATCCCTGGCGCTTATGACGGTACGGTGTTTCCCCCCAACGTTGAGGGAAGCCGTTTTGTTTCATGGCTTGCTAATCTGGAACGTAGAGCATTTCACTGGATGGCGAGCTATAAGCCGGATCTGGTGATTAAGCTCAACGTTGATCTGGATGTCGCCTGTGAACGTAAACCTGACCATAAAAGGGAGTCTCTGGCGAGGAAAATTGCCATCACGCCACAGTTAACCTTTGGCGGCGCGCAATTGATTGATATCGATGCCAATCAGCCACTTGAGCAGGTGCTTGTTGATGCAGAAAATGCCATTAAGGATTTTATGGCAGCACGAGGTTATCACTAATCAAAATTAAAAATGCCCGATCACAAAGACCGGGCATCACCAGTAAAGTCAAATAAATTGCAACGCAATCCAGTAAAGACTGCCAGATAGAAAAATCGCCGCCGGTAAGGTAAACACCCACGCCATCAGAATACTGGTGACGGTTTTACGCTGTAACCCGCCACCATCAACCACCATCGTCCCTGCGACGGCGGAAGAGAGTACATGTGTCGTGGAAACCGGCATCCCAATATAGCTGGCAAGACCGATAGACACCGCAGCGGTCATCTGCGCAGCCATCCCTTGAGCATACGTCATACCACGCTTACCAATTTTCTCGCCAATGGTCATCGCCACACGACGCCAGCCTATCATGGTACCGATGCCCAGCGCCAAAGCCACTGCCATAATGATCCATACCGGTGCATATTCAATGGTGCTTAACATATCAGTACGCAGTTTTTTCAGCAGGTTCTGATCTTCTTTGCTAACGCCCGGCAATTTCGCCAGCTTCGCGGAGGTATCGGAGATGCAAAGCATAATACGACGCAACTGGCTGCGTTGACCTACGCTTAACAACTCATAACTGTCCATATTACCCGGTAGCATCGTTTTAACACGGTCAATGGCATCAAAAGTGTTTGCAGGATGACAATGGAACTCTTTCGGCTGAGAACCGTCAGCCGGAGTGACAGACAATGGTTGTTCCATCGCAATCAATTTTTGCGGCAATTCGGGATGCTGTTGCAAATAGTGTTCGAAGTTAGTGACCGCATCTCGAGTACGAGTAATTTCATATCCTGATGCGTTCATGTTAACAACGAACCCGGCAGGCGCAATCCCTACCAGCACCAGCATGACCAGGCCAATCCCTTTTTGCCCATCGTTCGCACCATGAGAGAAAGCCACGCCCGCAGCGGAAACAATCAGCGCAATACGTGTCCAGAACGGCGGCTTGCGTTTGCCTTTTTTCTTCTTCCGCTCCTCTGGAATACGGTGGATGCGATCGCGCTTTTTCGTCCCGCTCCAGTAGCGACGCAACAGGAAAATCAGTCCCCCTGCAATCACCAGTCCAACAATGGGAGAAACTATCAACGAAGAGAAAATCTTTGTAACTTCACGCAGATTTAATGCATCCATGACCGACGAACCGGTTAAAAGTGCATTGGTTAAACCGATGCCGATAATCGCGCCAATCAAAGTGTGAGAACTGGAAGCAGGTAAACCAAAGAACCACGTTCCCAAGTTCCAGATAATCGCTGCTAACAGCATGGAAAAGACCATCGCCAGGCCATGGGCCGAGCCCATATTGAGCAACAAATCAGTAGGCAACATATGGACGATGGCATAAGCAACGCTAAGCCCACCAAGCAACACGCCAAAAAAGTTAAAAAATGCCGCCATCACTACAGCAAGATGCGGCTGCATGGCGCGGGTATAAATAACGGTTGCTACCGCATTCGCCGTGTCATGAAAACCATTGATCGCTTCGTAGAACAACACAAATGCCAGAGCCAGTAATAGCAAAAGCCCTGTGTATATATCAAGGCCAACAAATAAATTTAGCATATATTAGATTACGCCATTTTGAATTTACGAACGAACGCATTATCAGTGACTTTAATGGCGTGGGCAAAGTGAAATATCGCTTTTTAGTGATAAAAACAAAGTTATTTCTTTAGTATCAGACAATAAGTCGCCTCTCAAAAATTTAAAGAGTGTTTAATAACAACGTATTTTATTCGTTAATATATTTATAGTATGAACACATAAGCATTAATATATACAATTAATTAATGATTTGAATAATCCGTGGACATGCTCCCGTACCGATTAATTTCATAATCAGTACGGGTTTACTACAACATGTATTACTCTTTCACCACAATTAACGGTTCAATATCACTCTCTTTTTTGATGACCAGTGATTCATCACCGCGCAGGCAAGTTCCACCATAGTTACCACCAACAGTGAAGGTACACACCTGGATATACTTACCGTCCACTTTTGGCAGGCACCACAGTTGCTGGTAAATATTTTTCTGTTCGGCAAATTTACCACTGGTCTGATCAAGCACCTCTTCATGATGGCTGACCAGGTCAATGTTGCTACCACAGCGCCCGGCAATCGGTTTAACGGCATAACCGGTTTTCACCAGCTCATCATTCACGGTGAAGTCAGTATCCAACAGATAACGATGGTGCGGGAACAGAGACCAGAGGATCGGCAGAATCGCTTTGTTACCGGGGATCACCGTCCATAGCGGCTCAAAAACCAACACTTCCGGGCGTAACAGAACGTCTATCAGACGAACTTCATTTTGTGGATGCCCGGTGCGAATCGGCACTGCGGCAAATTCACGGTCGCTCACTTCGCGGATTTGATCAAATGCCGTTTCCCACGCCCAGGTTTTCCATACGCAGTTAACCTGTCGCCCTTCTCCATCAATCAGTTGCCCGGCAGCATCCCAACGCAGTTCCTCTAACCCGCGTAAAATACGCGTTTCAAAGCCTGCTTGTTGCAGCGCCTGCTCCATAAACTGAGCGTGATAATTCTCCTCAATATCTTTGTCCTGCATGATATGCACAAACGGACGCGCGCGGCTGTGTTTCCATGCGCCTGCCAGCTCGTTAATCAACCCTTCAGCTGGATTGAAGCCGCTGCCTTTATAACCCTGCTCCGCCCAGCGTTCGAGGATTAAGCCTGCTTCGGTATGGCAGGAGGCGGAATCGGCGTTGTATTCATAGACTTTCAGGCCACGCTCATCCATGCAGAAGTCCATTCGGCCGGTAATCATATGGTGCCGGCGACGCTGCCAGGAGAGACGCAAACGCGGCCAGAGGATTTTTGGAATATCGAACAGCGCCAGCAGATTGTCATCTTTCAGCACCTTGTCGGTGGCATGCAGATACATCAGGTGCAGCTCGTTAGTGGCTTTTATCAGCTCCTGTTCGGCGCTCTCGGTAATGGTGTAATAATGATACGGGTCCTGATTGATTACCTGACCGTTCGCCTGCACGTAGGCATTTTGTAGCGGATCCTGCTCATCCAACCATTTACCGTCAAACTGACCTTTGTTTTCCAGCCGCGCCCCGCTGATTTTCAACAAATCACTTTCAATTTGCGGCTGCGGCAAGCTGTGTTCGGTATCTTCCGTCTGGATCATCCAGCCAAGAATAGTGGTGTCATCAAAAGTATCTTTCAGGGTATAACAACCGTTTTCGACTACCATCTCCAGCTCGCGCGTCCACTGTTGCCCTTGCGGCAACGGAGAATGAATCACGTTCTGTTCCGCAATGCGAACTTTATTCCCGTGCAATTGCGTAATAATGGCGACATGGCCTGTGTCTTTAAATTCACCGCCTTTATCCCAGATAAGAAGCGCGCCCGCGACTGGCGCACGTGGCGAGCCATTAGGGAACGCCTGCAATGGCAAAATGTTGTCATTAACCACTTCACGCAGGAAGCGCAGTGAGAAAATCTCCCACGCCATTCCCACATCTGTGAAGACTACACCGTAGTTCAGAAAGAGAAAACGGCGAGCAAATTCAACACATTGCCATTTGTAGCCCATATATTCGTCGTCGATATAGCTACGGAATATGGCATCATCTTCGTATTCCTGCGGATCGAGAGAACTGTAATCTGAAGAGTAGATTGCTACACCACCGGGGGCATAGCCTAATAATGTCCCAAACGGGGCATCCTGACTGGTCGTTCCTTTGCTCATCACGTTACCTTAAACAATACAGCCTAAGCAGTTGGCGTAAATGTTATGCTCTGATTACCTGCTCAGTGACATTAACCGGACAGAGGTCAGACTAATCATACACCTCAACGCAGCGGCTGGCGCAAAGGGTTAAAAAATTCACAATCTGTACAGCAGACGAACTGCTACACTGCTTCAACATTACCACTCAGAAGGCAACTCACTATGGCAGAAAATACTTATCAGCCCGCGAAAGTCTGGACGTGGGATAAATCCTCTGGCGGCGCGTTCGCCAATATCAATCGCCCGATGTCTGGCCCGACACATGAAAAAGCGCTACCGGTTGGTAAACACCCGTTGCAGCTCTATTCTCTGGGTACGCCAAACGGTCAGAAAGTCACCATAATGCTTGAAGAACTGTTGGCACTGGGCGTTACTGGCGCAGAGTACGATGCCTGGCTGATCCGCATTGGCGATGGCGATCAGTTCTCCAGCGGCTTTGTGGAAGTGAACCCGAACTCGAAGATCCCGGCACTGCGTGATCATACGCATAATCCGCCTATCCGCGTATTTGAGTCAGGATCGATTCTGCTTTATCTGGCAGAGAAATTTGGCTACTTCCTGCCGCAGGATCTGGCTAAACGTACCGAAACGCTGAACTGGTTGTTCTGGTTACAGGGCGCCGCGCCGTTCCTTGGCGGTGGTTTTGGTCACTTTTACCATTACGCACCGGTGAAAATTGAGTACGCCATCAATCGCTTTACCATGGAAGCCAAGCGTCTGCTCGACGTGTTGGACAAACAACTGGCACAACATAAATTTGTTGCGGGTGATGAGTACACCATTGCGGATATGGCAATCTGGCCGTGGTTTGGCAACGTGGTGTTAGGTGGCGTGTATGATGCCGCAGAGTTTCTTGATGCAGGTAGCTATAAGCACGTGCAACGCTGGGCGAAAGAAGTGGGCGAACGTCCGGCTGTAAAGCGTGGGCGTATTGTTAACCGCACCAACGGGCCGCTGAACGAGCAGTTACATGAGCGCCATGACGCCAGCGATTTCGAGACGAATACGGAAGATAAGCGTCAGGAGTAATGGTTAGTGCTCGTCGCAGCAAGCCATCCAGGCCGGATAAGGCGTTCACGCCGCATCCGGCAATCGAGCGCAATATCTGATGCGACGCTAGCGCGTCTTATCAGGCCTACAAATGCCTCCGCCTTTCATCATCACGCGCTGGTAATGTCGTAATCCATTTGGCGCAGCGCGTCTAATGTGGCTTTGGCTTCATCTTCGTCGATGATGCTCATGGCAAATCCGACGTGTACCAGCACCCACTGGCCCAGTAGATCGGCAGGGTTACCTTCGCAAATCAGCGCGATATTCACGTCGCGCTTGATACCACATACTTCAACCTGCGCAAGCTGGTGAATATCTTCACCAACAGCCAGCACCTGGCCAGGAACGCCAATACACATTGTTAACTCCGGTTATTCAACTTCAATACTTTTGACGATCAGCGAATCGCCGGTATCGACACGCAACCGCTCGCCATGACAGAGCGGGCATTGCGCATCGTGCTGATGAATCTCCACCACCTGGCTGCAATCCCAACACCAGGCCTGGGCGGGTTTATAGACGATATGTAAATCGCACCCTTGCGCCACCGTTCCGTGGCAGACAATTTCAAAACTAAAACGGACGGCGCTCTCCTCAACGCAGGAGAGTGCGCCAATTTCCAGCCACACGGCGGTGACGCGCTTAACATCGTGCTGCTCCGCCTGCCGTTGGATAATCTCAACGGCGCTCTGGCAAAGCGACAACTCATGCATTTTCGCCACTCCTGCGACCAAACAGCAGGGCGCGACGCCCTGCGTGTGGTACATCCGGATTAGCGACCGGTAGCGAAAGGATCATCCGCGCGCAGTCATCCGTCAGGCGTTGCCCCTCTTCAATCGACATGCTGTGCGAAAGCGGCGACATCAGCGAGCAGGAGAGGTATTGCGAAACACCGTCCAGTTCACCAACAGTAAAGGTCATAGTGCCATACGGCAGTTGTAGACCAATTTTTTCACTCACTTTGCGCAGCGGCCAGAGTTGATCCGGGCCGGGGAAGATAACTGCACTCAGCATCCACGGGGTGATCACACACCCCGTCCACTGACCTTCGAACAGCGTAAAGTCAGAAACATACACCGGCATTGAGGGATGCAGAAAAGAGAGATCGTGCATCGAACGCCGGGCAATTTCTTCAAACGCTGCCTGTACTTGCGCCTTCGGGGAGGTCTGGAAACCTGCTATCTCTTCAGTCATGAGTCGCCTCCCGTGGGATAGCTTCCACGCCTGATTCGCGCAGCGCAGCCAGAACCTGCTCAAGCGCAGGTTCAATCATTGCTTCAACCGTCGGCGTTAAGCCGATGTGCGGCTCCAGCGATTCCGGGATCACACCGACCAGCGTCAGCTTTTTCGGAAACTCGCCGGTGAAGCGCAGGGCCGACAATACGTCGGCCAGGCCAAGCTGATGCGGAGAGATTTTGTTGGTAAACAACGCCGGAACTTCTTCATCCCGCAGGATCATCATCGTTCCCGGCGCATTCTTTTTCGACACAATGGCATCCGCAATAATCAGATGATCGCGATTTGCCATGTCGCCAAGCAGCTCCATTCCCGCCGTGCCGCCATCGAGGATCTCAACATAATCCGGCAGAATGTATCGTTGCTCTAACGCTTCAACAATCCGCACACCGATGGCTTCATCGGTCAGCAAAATATTGCCGACCCCTAAGACTAAAATACGCATTACAGAACCTTCACTGAAACCACTTCGTTGCCGTCGGCATCCACTACGTGTACCGCACAGGCCATGCACGGGTCGAAGGAGTGAATGGTACGCACCACTTCCAGCGGTTTATTCGGATCGGCAACCGGTGTACCCACCAGCGACTGCTCGTAAGGACCGACGTCATCATTGAAGTTACGCGGACCAGAGTTCCAGGTTGATGGAACAACGGCCTGGTAGTTGCTGATGATACCGTCTTTGATCACCATCCAGTGGGAGAGCATACCGCGCGGCGCTTCAAGGAAACCAACGCCTTTGAACTCGCCCGTTGCCGGAATGTTCGGCTTCACAAAGGTGGTGTGATCGCCTTTGCCGATATTGGTGATCAGCGCACTGTATTGATTTTGCAGGATATCCTGCAATTCACAGCAGTGAACGGTACGACCAATGATACGGCCCAGCGTGGAGTGCAGTTGCGCCACTTCCAGCGTGTTGCCCGTCAGTTTCTGATAAATCGCAACGATTTCATTCAGTTTGTTTTGGGTAGATTCGCGACCTGCCGCCAGTTTCACCAGCATATTAGCCAGCGGGCCCACTTCTACCGTTTTGCCGTAGAAAGTCGGCGATTTCACCCAGGAGTATTTACCGTCGTCAGACCAACCGTCGTAAGCCGGAATAGTGGTACCTTCCCACGGTGCCTGCGGCGCTTCGTCTTTATACCAGGAGTGCTTCGCGCTTTCCTGAATCCCTTTGATCAGGTATTCATCAGAGTGCGAAGTGATCGGACGGTAAGTCGACAGATCGGCATTCTGGATGTAGCCGCCCGGGAACAGGAAGCTACCATTTTTGCTGTCGGTCGGGAATTCCGGCACGCTCAGGTAGTTCACCGCACCTTTACCGCGCGTCAGCCATTCCGGATAGAACGCGGCGATAACTGCGGTATCAACCTTGTAAACCTGCTCAACAAAGTCGCTCAGCTTGTCGATGAAGGACTTGATGTACATCAGGCGCTCAAGGTTCAGCACACCCAGACCGTCGAGGTTGATCGGGTTCGCGACACCACCTACCGCCAGGTTCTGAATGTGCGGCGTTTTACCGCCCAGCAGCGCCACGACGCGGTTAGCGTCACGCTGGCACTCCAGCGCTTGCAGGTAGTGCGCTACCGCAATCAGGTTCACTTCCGGCGGCAGTTTCATTGCCGGGTGACCCCAGTAGCCATTGGCGAAAATACCCAACTGACCGCTGGCAACCAGATCTTTGATCTTGTTCTGAACTTTAGTGAACTCTTCCGGGCTGTTCAGATGCCAGGTCGAAACGCCTCTCAGCATTTCGGAGGCTTTGGCTGGATCAGCTTGCAGCGCAGAAGTGATGTCCACCCAGTCCAGCGCCGAAAGCTGATAGAAATGAACGATATGGTCATGCGTGGTGTGCGCAGCCAGAATGATGTTACGGATGTATTGCGCGTTAACCGGAACGTCGATATTCAGCGCACTCTCTGCCGCACGAACAGAAGACAGCGCGTGAGTGGTAGTACATACGCCACAGATACGTTGCACAATCATCCATGCATCGCGCGGATCGCGATTTTTCACGATCTCTTCCATGCCGCGCCACATGGTACCGGAAGCCCATGCTTTCGAAACAACGCCATTTTCGATTTCGCAATCAATGCGTAAATGCCCCTCAATACGGGTTACCGGATCAATAGTAATTCTCTGGCTCATGCTTTGCTCGCCTCATGACGATTATGATCGTTTTGTTTTAAAGGAGGAAGTATCGGCAGTAGACGAATGAGTACGATGTAAGCGCAAATCTCAATAGCCACAAAACCAATAGAAATCAACAGTTCTTCCCAGGTCGGGAAGTAGGCGTAACCGCCGCCTGGGTTGAATGCCACCAGCGAATAGGTCAGACGCCAGGTTGCACAACCTAACAGTGCGCTCAGTGCCGACAGGAACAGCATGCGTGAATCATTACGCAGCTTCGCCACACGCAGAACGACCAGCGGGAAGAGCATCAGCAGGACTTCAATCCAGAACATCACGGAGTAGAAGTCACCGGCAAACGCTAACGACAGTTTGTCGCGATAGATCAGCTCGCCAAAGCGCAGCACGATGAAAATCGCCAGCAACACACTGATGGTGTTGGTCAGTTTGACGAACAGGCTCTTTTCATCCGGACCGTTGCCACGCAGACCCGCCTGCACCAACGAACCTTCAAAGATGACAATCGAGAAGCCCATGATGAACGCCGTCAACAGCGAGAACAGCGGCAACATTTCATAGCTCTGCCACAGCGGATGCACTTTGTAGCCCGCCGAGATCATCAGCGACCCCATTGAAGACTGGTGCATGGTCGGCAACAGCGCGCCGAGCGCGATGATGAAGAACATCACCTTGTTCAGACGCTTGAGCGACACTTTCCAGCCCAGACGTTCAAACAATGCCGGAGCAAACTCCAGTGCCATCACGCCGATGTAGATGGTCATACAGACCGCCGTCTCGAACAGTACCGAGTTCACGTTGAAGTGACCCGGAATGTAGAAGTACGGCAGGTTCCAGTAGCGACCCACGTCGATAGTGATCGACAAGCCACCCAGTGAATAACCAAACAGACTCGCCAACAGCGCCGGACGCACCAGCGGATGGTATTGCCCACGGTTAAAGACGTATACTGCCCACGCCAGCGCCCAGCCGCCACAGGCAAAGCCGGTACCGATCAGCAAATCAAACGCAATCCACACGCCCCACGGGAAGCCGCCGTTCAGGTCGGAGACAGAGCCCAGACCGAACACCAGACGCTTCACAATCAGGAGCATACAGATGACGATTAACGGTCCAAAAATCATGACCGGTTTACTGATGATTTTGCCGCCCAGCGGTTGTGGATCATGACTCATGATCGTCTCCTCCGTCGTGATGGTCGTTTTTAGTGTTGCGACGAACCAGCACGGTTAAGCCCGCCAGCACAGCCAGTGGTAGCATCATGCCTTTATACAGGGTGTGTTGGACATGTTCGGAACGCGCACCAGTAGAAAGATCGTCCAGTTTCGGCAGGTCGAGATTTTCATAAGGCACACCCGTCAGTACCAGAACCTGAGTACCGCCGCCCTCTTTCTCGCCGTACAGATGCGGATAATATTTCGGCACCGTATGCAGGTAAGTGTCGCCAGATTTCAGCGTCTGACGCGGATAGTGGTATTCGCTGCCCGGCTTCAGCGCCAGACGTTTTTTCGCCTCCGCCATCAGCTCTTCACGCGTACCAAAAATCACCGCGCCCGCCGGGCACACTTCTACGCAGCCAGGCAGACCGCCTTTATCGAGACGTTCCACACCTTTCTGGTTGCACAACTCGCACTTATGCAGCGCACCAAACGGGTTGTTGTAGTCGTACTTCGGCACGTTGTATGGGCAGGCGACCATGCAGTAACGGCAGCCGGTGCACACATCTTTGTCGTAATGGACAATACCGGTTTTCGGATCTTTTTTCAGCGCAGAGACCGGACACACAGAGACACAGTTCGGATCGACGCAGTGCATACACTGTTTCTTAATGTACGCGTAGCCATTCTCCTCCTGGTCTTTGTTGACCCCTGTGCCGCTGGTCCACACCTGAATGATGTTATTAGTATACGGCGACAGTTTGTCGTTGTTCGACCAGGTCTGTTCCCCTTGCGGGTTACGTTCAGGGAAGTTGATATCCTGACACTTGGTGACGCAAGCCTGGCAGCCTACGCACAAGGTCGAGTCATACAACATCCCCAGCGATCCCGGAATTGGCGGGCGGTTTTCAGCAGCCGCATGACTGACAGACGGCAGCGCGCCCGTCAGCAATGCCCCGCAGGAGGCTGCTTTAATAAAATTACGTCTGTTCACGGTTATTCTCCCCGTGAGTCAGCGTTATCTTTCTTTTGCTGACGACCCAGTTCACGAACCGCCATCACGCTGACACCGGCAACCAGCCCAACCACACCGCCGAGCAAACCAATAGCGCCTGCCGAGACGTTGCCGCCTTCTTTAGCGTTAACGTCCGGTTTCTGTGAACGCGGAGTCTGGTTTTCGACGTTGGCAAGCTGATGGATGCCTTTATGGAAGCCGATACCTTCTTCGTTACAGCCATAGCACGGGTGACCAATAGCCACCGGCCACACGCCGCCAACGTCGCAGAATTGCAGCGTTGAGCAGTTGCCGTAAGTTTCCGGCCCTTTACAGCCGAGGTGGTACAGGCACCAGCCTTCGCGGTGACCTTCATCGCCGAACTCTTTGGCGAAGCGGCCAGCATCAAAGTGCGGGCGACGTTCGCAGTGTTCGTGAATCAGACGACCATAGGCGAAAGTCGGACGGTTTTTGTCATCCAGCTTCGGCGGTTTGCCGTAAGTGATGATGTGCGCAACGGTCGCGAGGAAGTTGTGCGGGTTCGGCGGGCAGCCAGGAATGTTGATTACGGTTTTGCCTGGCAGAACCTCTTGCAGGCTAACCGCGCCGGTTGGGTTAACCCCAGCAGCGGCGACACCGCCCCACGCGGAGCAGGAACCGATAGCGATAATTGCTGCTGCGCCTTCTGCCGCTTTGCGGATGTGGTCCACAATCGGCTCACCGGCAACCATGCAATAAATACCTTTATCTTTTAATGGGATGGAACCATCCACAACCAACACATACTGCCCTTTGTATTTCTCAAGCGCATTATGTTTGTTCTCTTCAACCTGATGGCCGAAGGCGGCGGAAAGCACCTCGTGGTATTCCAGAGAAATTGTCTCCAGAACGAGATTTTCTACCGTTGGATGAGTGGCACGAAGCAGAGATTCCGTACAACCGGTACACTCCTGCGCGCCAATCCAGATAACCGGTGGGCGCTGCGGGTTAGTGACCGATTCGGCCATCTCTGCAGCGGCTTTGCTACTCAGCCCCATAGTGGCGGCCAATGCTGCACAAAGCTTCATGAAATCACGACGATTAATGCCGTGAGAATGGATGAGGGTGTTATCTCCAGTCATTTATAGTTATTCCGTTGCGAAGACCTGGCATATATTTTGCCTCAATCGCAAAATCAATAATGCGATCGATGCGCCATTTACCACACATTTATTATGGTTATCATTGCAATGATACTGCGGCAGGCCGCTAAAACGAAGGGAAGAAGCGTTAGTGTAATTAATTAAAGCAAGATAATACGTATGTTTGATCAATTTTCGCGGCATTAACCGACCAGAGTCCAAACAAAGTGATGAAAACTTAACCGTACCGATACTCGATGCCCAACGTTCCCACCGGATATTGCCACTTCGCTAATAACGACTCTCCGCATAATACCCGGCAAGTACCACATTCAAGGCAACCCGCATAATCAAAGAGAAAATGGCCATTTCCATCACAGCGATACAAACCGGCAGGACATGCCATTACCAGTAATTGAAATAACTGCGGATCGATCTGTTCATTGAGAACAATATGAGGATTTCCTTCATCAACATAAAATTTATTGACGCCCAATTTGACATCGACATTCACCGTATTCATAAGCTACGAACTCCTTTCAAACCATCCTTGAATAAATTGAATAATCCAATTTTTTTGATATGAGGAAACAACTTATTACGCAATAGTCGTTGTGGCCCTGTCACAGAAAATACTTCATGCATGAGATCAGCCATGAGACCGGGATACTGTGTAAACAAACGGGGGTTATTCATCAGATCCGGTATATTTTGATAGAGCTTCAGGTCATTCATAATAAAACTTTGCTCCAGTAAATCACGATACATGCCCAGCCCGTAGCGACTAAAATCTTCGTTTTCTTTTGCCTTAATGATCGCTTTTGCCGCAGCTTCACCAGACGCGATAGCCAGATCCATTCCACGAACAGTGTAACCAATATTCAAACACAACCCCGCAGCGTCCCCTGCTACGACGATACCATCGCCAACCAGCTCGGTAACCATCTTCAAACCGCCTTCCGGTACCATATGGGCAGAATATTCCAACAATCTTCCACCACTGATAAGCGGAGCGACAATGGGATGGTTTTTAAAATCTTCCAGCATCTGCGGGATACTATGGGGAAACTTGCTGACATTGTGCAGCCCCATAACCAGGCCTAATGAAACGCTGGTTTTATTGGTATAAAGAAACCCACCGCCCATATGCCCACACGATGGCGCCCCAGCGAACAACCATGCTGTTCCGGTATTCCCCGTACAGCCAAAACGATCGAGCATTTGCGTGGGAGATAGTTCGATCAATTCTTTAACGCCAACCGCAACAGTATGCGCATTAATTTTCTGCGCAATTCCCGCCTGTTTAGCCAGCAATGAATTCACGCCATCTGCCAGAATCACCGCCCGAGACTCAATTTCGTCATCCCCGGCTTTAACACCACATATTTTTCCATCTTTGCGGATTAACTCATCGACTCTGACGCCAGTGATCACCTGAGCGCCTGCATCTTCTGCTTTTCCCATTAGCCATTGATCAAACGACGATCGCAACACTGTCCATGATGCTGCAGACGGCGCACACCCCGGATGCTGATAATCCAGCGTGACGCCAGAGTCTGCCGTCATCATGGTTATTTTTTCTCGAACAACCAGCCGCTCCACAGGCGCCTCTTCTGCAAATCCAGGAATAATCGATTCCAGACTATGAGCATACAGACGCCCCCCTGTCATATTCTTACTACCAGCAAAATTGCCTCTCTCAACCACCAGCACATCGCATCCGGCTCTTGCCAACACCAGAGCAGCGGTGGCTCCTGCTACACCACCGCCAACGATGATGGCGTCGAAAATATCTTCAGCCATACGTCAATCCTTTCTGAGAAATAATCGCAGTTTCACACCGCTAACTTTTTGGTCAACTCCGGGAGTATTTTGTAGATATCCCCAACGATGCCGTAGTCTGCCGCACTGAATATCGGCGCATTCTTGTCTTTGTTAATCGCTACGATCGTTTTCACCCGATTAACACCAACCATATGTTGAATTTGCCCGGAAATACCAACTGCAACATATATATTGGCCGACAACGCTACCCCAGAAACGCCAATATACCGTTCCTGTTCCATCCACCCTTCACCTTCCGCGATTGGCCGTGAACAACCAACTTCCCCCTGAAGCGCAGTCGCCAACGCACTGGCAAGCGCAAGATCATCCTGTTTCGCAAAACCACGCCCCACACCAACAACGCACTTTGCTTTACTTAAATCGACCTGACTTGCCGTTTTTTCTTTACGTGAAACAAATCTTATGGGATGGGCAGGGCTGACAAACCCGGCGGTCAATACTGTTGCCGCGACGCTAACCGACGGCGCCATTTCGACAACATGACCGGAACCGCATGTCACGACAGACCATGCAGAATGGAGCTGTACGTTCGCATGAGCAAGACCACCGTAGAACTGATGTGAACTGGTCAATTGATCATCTGTAATGCGCAAGTCTGCCATATCGTTGATGACTGCCGCATTCAATCTGACGCCCAGTTTTGCCGCAATGGCTTTGCCTCGTTTTGTTGAAGGCATCAAGACCAATCCCCGCGTTCCCGTAGTCTCGATAACCCGCGCAAAGGAGAGAACATAATCTTCAACAAGAACATCATGCTGAGGGCTAAAATGGTGAATTACGTCAACACCGCAATGCCGTTGCTCTTGCAACTGCTCTTCATCGCCAACAAAAAGAAGATGTACGCGCTCTGCCCATTGCCGCCCTGTTGCCACTAATTCATTAATTCGTTGCGGGTTATCGGACCAGACAAAAATTTCAGGTAATCGCATTGTCATAACTAACTCCCTTTATAAAATTTAGTGGTTGAGCGCCTGACGCAAATAATCTGCAAAAATATTAATACTCTCGTCAGAGTCCCCCTCGACAATCACGCCAAGCCGATTTTTCTGCTCCGGCGCCGACACAGAAATACGTGTTGCTGTCGGCTGTAAAACGTCTGTCGCCAGGTCATCCGCTCCCCACTGAATAATCGGTTTTTTATTTGCTGAAAGAATAGCTTTCATCGATGGAAGTTTGGGAACATTGATATCTGAACTGACCGATATCACCGCTGGCAAACTTAACTCCAGCTCTTCTACAGCGTCTTCAAGAGTACGTTCGACAATAACGCAGGAATCTGAAACAGTAATTTTACTGACCGCATTTATACAGGGAAGATTTAGTCGTTCACCAATTTGTATTCCCGTTTGTTGAGCATACAAGTCACCAGAACCTTCACCGCAGATTAATAAATCAAAACCTATTTTCTTCGCTGCCGCAGCAAGCAATATAGCTGACTCTGTCGGATATAATGCTTCATATTCCTCACCAGTAATAACTGTTAAGGCATCGACTCCACGCGATAAAATATCTTTGCGGATTTTTGAGTTCTCCAGCATGGATTGACTACCAAGGCTCAACGCAGTCACATGCGAATCAGGTTGATTCTGAGCTATTTCAACAGCTGCTTCTAAAGCATTCAAATCATAAAGACTGATCTTGAGCCCAGCATTGTCAGTATTAATCCCTCGATGAGCTTCGACAATAATATCCAGTTCGTCACGAACCACTTTGCAACACGTAATCAATTTCATAGGCGGGTATCTCTGTCTTTGTTATTAGTTAATTAATGAGAAACTTATTATTACGCGGTAAATTCATCAGGCCAGAATATGTTTAGCAATCACCATTCGCTGTATTTCGCTGGTACCTTCAAAAATTTCCGTCAGTTTCGCTTCACGCATCAGGCGCTCCACAGGGTACGATTTGGTGTATCCCATGCCGCCGTGCAATTGCACCGCCTTCTGAGCTACATAACTCGCTGTTTCTGAGGCATATAATTTTGCCTGCGCCGATTCGAGGGTATATGGCTCGCAGGCCATTTTCGCTGCGGCAGCCCGCAGAACGAGCATACGAGCACAATCAACACGCGTCGCCATATCAACTAACATCCATTGCACGCCCTGATTAGCGGCAATGGGTTTCCCAAACTGGATACGTTCTTTGGTATAGGCAATCGTGGCATCCAACGCGCTCTGCGCGATACCCAACGCAATTGCCGCGCAACTCAATCTCCCGCCGTCTAATGTCTCCATGGCAATATGGAATCCTTGCCCCTCCGCACCTAAACGCGCGCTTTCTGACACGACACAGTCGCTGAAACTGACGGAACACGTATCCGAACCGTTCATCCCCATTTTTTCTTCTGGAATACCAATACTGATTCCCGGATTATCTCGTTCCACCAGGAATGCCGTGATCCCTTTGACTCCGCAACTTTTGTCGGTCATTGCGAAAACAATGTAGAACGCTCCTTGCGGCGCGGCAGTGATCCATAGCTTGGAACCGTTGATGACATACCCATTACCGCGACGTACAGCTACCGTCTGCTGGGCCGCAGCATCACAACCCGCACCGGGTTCTGACAGACAAAAACAACCTATTTTTTCACCGCTGACGACTCCTGGCAGTAGACGCTGTCGGGTTTCCTCGTCGGCGTATTTCTCAATAACTGGCCCCGTTAGCGAACACTGAGATCCCATTATCATCGCGTGTGCTGCGCTAACCTTAGACATTTCTTCGGTCGCCAGAACGTAGCTAATAATGTCCGCTTCCGTTCCACCATATGCTTCGCCAATGTTGAAACCAAACAGTCCTGCCGCGCCCATCGGGGCAATACTCTCAACCGGAAAGCGATGTGCTTTATCAATTTCAGCCGCAATAGGCCTGACTTCGGTATTGACAAACTCCCGCACCATATCCCTGATCAGGATTTGTTCTTCAGTAAGCTGTAAATTCATTTGCCATATCTCTCTTAAACTTAAAAAGTTGTGCTCATGCGGATAAGGAATTAACCACCGAAAGCCGTAATAGATGCCGGTAACACTGCGTATAGCAGCAACATGAAACACATAGCGATCAGTGGTATCGCTAACGTCAGAATGCCAACCGGACCATAGCCTTCTTTATGGCTGACTCCGCATACACTCAGAACGGTGACAATCAGGCCATTAAACGGCGGTGTCGTACTCATACACGACATTGTCGCCACACGGTGCAAAGCCCCCTGATCAACAACCGTTGCTGGAAACATGCTGGCGATCAGCGGCATCGCGACGCTTAGCGCGCCAGAACCTGAGCCGCTAATAAACACCAGGGCGCCAACAGAGATTGCCGTTACCATCAATGGACTGAGACCGGAATGAACAATGGCCTGAAAAGATTGCTGGAAAGCAGGAAGTGTCATCACCAGCGCGCCAAAACCGACAATGACCGCCGTATTGAACAATGACATGACACCTTCCATCGTGCCTGCGGCCAGGTTACTGACAATCGCTTTCCAGTCCAGATAGCGCAAATAGACAACTAATGCGGCGATGATTGCAGAAAACAGCGCAATCGCGGGATCCCACTTCAAAATATTCAATACCACCAGCAATACGAGCATGGGTAATAGCGCGACAACTACGTGTGGCAAGGTGCGGGTCGCATTATCTTTTCCGGCTTTGGCACTCTTTTCGTCCTCCTGCCAGCCTTCGCCATTCGCCCTCACCCGTTTAAACAACCAACTCAGATACAGCACCACCAACGTAACCTGAAACAACGCAGTAAGCATGCCGGGAACCAGTCCGGCTGTAGCCGACGTACCAAGATATTTCATCGGTATTAAATTCTGGATTTGCGGAGAACCCGGCATAATCATGACAAATGTACCGGCACCCGCGAAATAGACTGCGGGGATTAATCGACGAGGTAAATTCGCTTTGCGGAACAGACTTACCATCATGGAATAGACAGTGAATAACGCAACAAATACAGATACGCCGCCATACGCCAGAATTGCACAGGCAGCTACCAGAGAAGGAATTACCGCTTTCTGACCAAATTTTCCGATAATAAAAGATGCCACGCTATCTGCCGCGCCGCTAATTGCGGTAAGTTTTCCAAATATTGCGCCAAGAACAAAAATAAAGAAAAAATTGCCGAAATAACCTCCCACTCCCGCCGTATACACCTTCAGAATAGTATCTAATGGATTAATCGTTCCCGGAGAAGTTATCCATGCCGTTGTTGCGAGAAACAAACTTGTGACAAATACAGCGATAAATACATGAATCCCCTTCATACACATGGCCATTAATATGAAGAGGCCGATAATCAGACAGACGATGCCCATAAGAACTCACTTATATTCAGTCAGTCAATTACGGTTTGAGAACAATAATAAATACGTTCATGCATGAATGAACCAAACCGTAATAATTGTTATAGAATAATTAATTTACAGATAAAACATCGGCAAACGTCTGCAACGCAGTCCGTGCTTGCTCATATGTCTTCGTCTGCTGATCTATTTCGATAATAATCGAAGGAATACCTTCTTTATCGAGATATTTTTTTATCACCGGCGCATCGAATTCTTCGGGATCACAGAACTTTGTCAGCAGATAAACGACGCCATCGGCATTATTCTGGCGAACCATCTCTGCCAGTAATCTCCCACGTTTCTTTTCTACGTCATATAAAAGCGAGCATCCTTCCAGCTCTGCAATCTGGCGGGAAAGTGCTGTCCATGGATTTGGATCGGCAGGAACATCCTGGCGAAACTGTCGGGATTCATGCGCCACTTCATCCGCTACAATAGCCATACGGTTATCAGCAAGGATCTGCAGGATTGTGGGACTATCGGCAATAATCCCCGTAACAACGATTTTGTGGCCTTTCCACTGTTGTAACGGCTGCTGTTTTGTCAGCGTAATGATGTCCCACAGATATCGGGTATGCTCGATGACATCCATAAAGTAACCGCTTTTTATCACCGCACTACGCAAGGCTGGTGTAAAAATATGCGGATACTGAGCCACAACCTGAGAAAATATCCTCAGAGCAGTACGGTGCTGGTTATAAATTTCGATGGCATTAATCAGTCCATCGTCTGTAACTTCCACACCAGAGATTGCGGTTAACCTGGCAGCTATTTTTTTATATTGCTCCGTCAGAAATGTAACACCGCCCGGAGTAGCGCGATTCTGCGGATGTACTAGCTGAATAAACGGTACTTGAGGAACGCCAACTTTCCAGTTTTGTCCAAGGCATTTCAGCGTGTCACACAAAGAGGGAATAATTACCGCCGATAATTTATTCAACGCATTGTCCAGTCCCAACTCAAGAGAGGAGAGCGCCAGCGCACAATAAAATGGTGGAAAATATCGCTTTGCTTCAGAAATATTACGACCTTCCTGTCCCCATATACCAAACGGTACCATACCCGCGGCATAAACAATTTCATATGGCGTATATTCAGGAAAGCAGCCCACCACCTTCTGATTATTTTTGATAAAATGTTCGAGTTGTTTTGCAGGATTATTCACTATCGCCCGCAGTTGCTCAATTTTTTGGCTGAGTACGTCCATTATTGTTTTCCTCCCTGCATTTCGACCTTATTGGTCGCCATGATCTCCGCCAACGCCTCAATACGCGTAACGTACTGCGCCTCGGAAAAACCTCTGGGATCGGCCTGATCGCCATCAAAAGTCACCGTTGGAATGCTCAATTCACGACGGAGCTTCCTTTCAATTTCAGGCATTATTCCGCTCCACATCTTGCAACTACGATTGATATGGATCACCGCGCCATCCACTTTATTCTGTCGACAAACATCAATACGCATATCTGCCGCTCGTTCCACTGAAACGCAATTAGGCACGTAGGAATAGGCCCGCATCATCTCTTCGCTATTCTGGTAAATAACGCCAAACGCAGTTGCATAAACAGTCGCCGTTACGTTCATTCCATGCTCTTTCAGCGGTGTCGACGTTGCCCTCAGATAAGGCCAGCAGGCAATACCTTCAAATAAAATTCGGTACATTTCTTCTCCACGCCAGGTGGATTTTTGTTCGCGAATATTTTGTTCCATCTCTTCGCATAGCAATTCAAACGCGTCGGCCGCTTCCTTTTTCCCACGTGCACATACCGCCACCGCCATGTGGTTAAACAAATCAAAGCCATTCATTGGCGAGGGATGATACTGACAATATTCTGCGGCTTTCAGCCAGGCTTTACCTGTACGCTGAGATATTTCACAGACTTCATTAAATCTCTCCATGGAAAATGTTTTTCCCGTAATGCTCTCTAATTTTCTGATAGCATCATCGAACTGAGACTGAATGTAACGTACAGAAATATCATCTGTTTCATAATCATTTTTATAAGGGATGTCGATGAGAATCATTGGGATCTGTAATTCATAAGCAATATTTTCGTACCACTTAATCATGCAGTTACAAATGTTGTTACTGCACAACAGGAAGTCCGGTTGCGGCATATCCATTTCGTCACAGTGTTTTACATCCATGAAAGAAAGACTGATACGGGCATAGGCACAAATATCATTTGAATAACCCATACTCTCAGCGTGCTCACACATCCGTAAACCACCACCTTTAGCAGCAATTGCTGCCGCCTGATTTTCTGGATAAACCACGCAAACATCTAACGTTTCGGCAATTTCCTGCGGGAAATTCGACGCGCACCATCCTATCTTTTCACCACGTTTTTTTGCATCCCAGGCGCGTTGGTAGGCATCTGCGGCAATTTTCTGTAATCGCTTTTTAGCCGGTATATATTCAGATGAAGCTATAGTCACATCGCTCATAAAATTCGTCCTTGTTCAGATTCTTTAATTTTTAACTGGCGGTAAGACTCCCAGGCATATATTGCTGCGCCAATCGCACCGTTATATTGCGAAAGCGGAGAAGTCATCACTGACGCTCCAATCTCCTCGCTGATATAGCGAACAACCTCAAAATTACGTGAAACACCTCCGGTCATTACAATCGGATCCTCAATGCCTACCCGCTTCGCCAGACCAGCAATACGGCCTGACACAGATCGATGAATACCATTAATAATGTCAGGTATCGTTTGGTTATTTGCTAAATGCGAAATCACTTCGCTTTCAGAAAAAACCGTACAGGTCGAGCTGATGGTCACATTCTTCTGTGATTGCGCCCCTTGTGCGGCAAGTTCGGCAATATCCGTCTCCAGAACGCGAGACATCACATCAAGAAATCGTCCAGTTCCTGCGGCACATTTGTCGTTCATCACAAAGTTGAGCAAACGACCTTTCCCATCCATATGCAGCGCTTTTACATCCTGACCGCCAATATCGATAACCGTTCTGACACCCGGAAAGAGGAAATTTGCGCCTTTAGCATGGCAACTCAGCTCACTGACTTCTTTATTGGCTATCGCTAAAGAATTTCGCCCGTAGCCTGTTGCACAAACCCAATGAATATTCTGCAAGTTGCCGCCAACTTGCCGGAAAATATCAGCAATTGCTTTCTCAGGGCCCGAAGTCCCAGCCCCGACCGGGACCAGAGATTTCGCCAAAATTTGGCTGCCATCACGCATCAGGATGCACTTCGAAGCGGATGAACCAATATCAACGCCCAGCGTCAGAATATTTTGCATATCATTACTCCTGACCCACGCTCAGTCACGCCAGACAGCAATATCGTTATCAGCTTCAAGTTGGGTAATTTCCGCTTCGCTGTACCCGAGGTCGCGCAAAATTTGCGGCGTATTTTCCCCTAACAGCGGTGCTCGCAAATAATCCGGCAGACCACATTCACGCAGCGAAATGGGGGGGCGTACCAACGCCTTCTCGCTGCCATTGGCATATTTCATGGAATAAAATACATCAATTGCCCACGCCTGCTCGTCCTGTAGAACTTCTTCCCACGTTTGCGCCACACTGAACGGAATATCATTTTCAATCAGGATCTCCCGCCATTCGCTGGCAGTTTTTTGTTCTATTTGTTGCCAAATGATGTCGTAAACTTCGGGAGACCGCATATGTTTCGCCACTTCCTGCAAACGGGTATAGCGTTCATCTCCAGCCAGATCAGGGCGGCCAATACAGCTAATAAACTTCGGATAGTAAGCGTCATAAACGGGCATACAAATCTGAATGAAACGGTCATCCTTCGTTTTATAAGCAAGGACAAACGGGCTGGTAGTCGTGCGACGATCGATAGGGTAAGGCTGCCCATAATCAGGATATTGCGCAGCCTGAATCATAATTGCCTGGGTATAGATAGAGGTATGCAAAAGATTAGTTGAAACATATTCCCCTTCCCCCGTATTTTTTGCCCGAATATAAGCCGCCAGTGCGCCAGAAACCAACGCCATGGCGCACTGGTGATCGCCCAGCCCAGGAATGACGTTCATCGGTACCGTCCCTTTCTGATACAACGATCCCAATATCCCGGCTCGCGCAAAAAAGGCCGTATAATCAAATCCAGGTAGATCCTGATCGGGGCCATTCTCACCATAACCAGTCACACAGGCGTAAACTAATTGAGGAAAACGCTCTTTTAGCGTTTCATAATCAAGGCCAGCCCGGGCACGTGCTTTTGGTCGCCAGTTGGTCATAAAAATATCGGCTTTTTCCAGTAGCTGAAATAATATTTTTCGCCCTGATTCTGTCTTTGTATTTAGCGCAATACCTTGTTTATTCGCATTTTCTAAATCAAAAGTCGTATTTTCATATTGATCTAAAGGTCGTCCCTCTGTGGGGGCTGTATAACGTAGGTTATCACCATCAAGGGACTCTATTTTTATTACTGTAGCCCCCATATCAGCCAGAATGCGACCTGCAGCGGGAACTGCAATAAATGTTGCCAACTCAACAACGGTAATGCCTTCCAGTGCTTTCTTCGTCATTTGTTATTCCTCACAATTATATAATCCGGCAAGCGACCAAAACGCTTCTGGCTGTTTTATTCCCTGAACGAAACAAATAATTTATTGATGGAAAACCGTACGCTTTGTATATCTATTTTTCCACATGCGGTAAGTGGGAATGAAGAAAAAAAGAAAATATGCGCCGGAACTTTATATCTCGCCAATCGCTGATGCAGAAAATACATCAATGCTGATTCACTTAATGGCATGTTATTTTTAGGACACACTGCCGCCGCCACAACCTCACCAAGAGACTCTGACGCTAAACCAAAAACACAAACCGCCTCTACCTCAGGAAATTCAGCGATTGCCGACTCAATCTCTCGTGGGCTGATATTTTCTCCTCCCCTGATAATGATGTCCTTCTTACGCCACAAATAATGGAAGTAGCCATCCCGATCAACAAACCCAATATCTCCTGAATGAAACCATCCATGTGAGTCAATAACATGTTGTGTTTTCTGCGGATCGCCATCGTATCCTGTCATTAGATGATAACCACGGGTACATAACTCCCCTTTATCGCCCGGCGCGCACAATTCCCCGGTAACCCAATCAATTACACACATTTCTACGTAAGGTAGCGGTTTACCGATGGTCGAACCTTTGATCACTAACGAGTCAGAAGGAAATCCCTGAGTACAACATGGCGAGGTTTCAGTTTGACCATAAGAGACCACTATTCCGCTCATACCAAGTCGATGCGTAATATCACGAATAAGTTGCTCTGGGCAGAAAGCTCCCGCAACAATACCTTTTTTCAGCGTATCTATAGCATATTGGGCCAGAGTTTCATGCTGGATAAGACGATTAAAGATCGTTGGCACGCCATGCAAAGCCGTACAGCGATAATGTTGTACGGCACTCAATATTTCTTCTGTGTTATAACTATCAAGAATAACAAGCCGACATCCTGTCATTAATGAAAAATATAGCCCAGACACAAGGCCAAAACAGTGAAATAAAGGGATGGCAAGGCACAGAACGTCTGTACTATCTATTCCAAGGCGCTGAGCAGAAAAAATAGCATTATTAGTAATATTGCGATGGCTTAAGATGACTCGCTTAGGCATTGCTGTACTTCCTGAGGTCAACTGAATAACCAGAGGATCGATGTGCGACACGGCTTCTACTGACTCTGTATATTTTTCTGCTGAAACAGACGCCCCATGTTCAATAATTTCTGTTAGCGACAAAACAGCGCTATCATGATTTGTTCCAAGGCCGATGAGTAAACCTGGAACTATATTATGCGGGAGATGTTTAATTATCTGATTAAAATTATTGTCACGGAAACCATCGGCAAAGCAAAGCGCTGTTAGACGACACTCCGACAAAATGTCCTCTAACTCTCTTTCTTTAAAATGAATATTAATACAGAGTGCAATAATGCCTGTTTTAGCTGCAGCAAGGAAACAAGTGACCCAATCGATACTGTTAGGTGCCCAAATTCCTAGCCTGTCTCCTTTCTTTAATCCTTTAGCCAGTAACCCCCTTGCAATTTTATCAACACGACTGTTCAGGTCACACCAGGAAACTTCCCGCCCTGACTGCGCATCAATAATTGCAGTCTCCAATGCCTGAGTTTCAACTCTGGCATCAAGACATAATCCGGTCGTTACTGATAAAAGACGCATAATGCCTCCTCCGATATTGTGACGATTGTGGAGGACAGGCCTACGATGAGACTTGGTAAATTACGAACTAATTTTCGTCATTCCCTGTTTACAGATAAAAAATGCTCTCTGTCGGCACAGAACACACGAACATCAGGAACTGTAGTATTAATGTTTTAATTGGTGATAAAAATGTTGTGAATTAGTGATTGGTGTTAAATAAATATAATCTGGCAAGGTGCGTTCTACGATATTCAGAAGGTGTAACCATATTTTCCGCTTTAAACTTACGACTCAAATTAGATATATCGCTAAAACCACAATCATAGGCTATTTGAGTAATATTCTTTTCTGCCAAAAGAGGATCAGTCAGCGCACACTTATAATTTTCCATACGACGATTCTGGATCCATTTATTTACTGTCGTTCCCTGCTCCTGAAACAGCTTCTGTAAATACCGTGTTGAAATCCCACACTTTTGCGCGCAGTCGTGGATGCTCAAATCAGGATCGGAAAGGTGACGTTCGAGATAATCCTGCGCAATAAAAAAAATGGTTGTATGACCACAAGGTTGTACCGGAGATCCCTCACTCAACTCACTGAGTGCAGAAACGATCAGATTCAGCAGGATGTCAGACAGTTGGCTGGCGCGTTGCGGAGAAAGCAAATCCAGGAAGGGCACATATTTCATCACAAAGCTATAAACCAGAGAACCGCTCACACTGTTCCCACGTACCGCTTTTGCAGTCAAATTATGAGTATTACCCAGTTTGCTGGAGATTTTTTCACGTGGAATCAAAATCTTATATAACGAATAATCACTCTCAAATCGCCATGAAACGGCTCTGGACATATCACAGAAGCAGAAGTCGCCCTGGCGGAGAAAAGCGGTACGTCCATCCTGCGTGAGTTGTCCGGCACCAGAACGCTGCAACTCAATATAAAAATCGCCTCCCTGACCGCAGCTTAACGCTCTCGGCTTACTGCTCGCCTGATGGGCATTTGACTCTAACAAAAGAAACTGCAAATCCAGAACACGTTGTTGAACAAGATTGGCATAAAACGGCTGTTGTAACATTCGCCCCTGGCCGGGATCGCAGTCATAGGAAGAGAGGAAACGCGACCTGACAGTATCCCGAAAAAACGAGAACCGTTCATGAGAGGGGACATCTTGCGTCGTGATTAAGTTCTTCATCAATAACCCACTGGTATTGCCAAGAGCCATTGAGACACGTATATCCATATCGCAAGAAAAGAGCAAGATGATACTTGTTAAAATAGAAGCGAGCTCTCACTTGCCGATTTTTGCTCAGTTTTCCAATCGATAACCCGCCATGAAAAACCGCAATATCGTACTGGAGTGATTCTCACGGAAAAAATCCATCACCATTTCTTTATCCAGTCCATAACGACGCGTCAGAATGCCTGCTTTCCAGGCGCTAAGCTGGCGGTCGCCGGTTTTTTCATACATACGATGCGAGAAACCTAATACAAAACCACGCTTATAATCAGCGCAGAATTTCGCCACATTGACGGCACTGTCGGCATGTGTCGCTTCCAATCCCGCCATCAGACCTTTACCAAAGTGGTTATTCATCATTCACCTCAATCGCTATATATGATTATATATAGCGATATTTTAGGCAAAGAATGGCACCATCGCACGCTATTTTTTCTGCGATTAAAAAAAGTTACCTTGTATGCAATATGTGAATTAAAAGAGATAGTTGGCAATATCTGATAAGTATTCTCTGCCTACGCAAGGTGAGTCACCAATTTGTCACCGCCAGGCATCGAATCGTTATGGCGCCCGTTATCCCGCGAATACACATACATCTCCTGTCGTCGTCATTTTCCAGATTGCATATACTGCAGCAGCCTTCACAACTCTCTCCCGGCATAGCGCTTTGAGCAAAACATAAGCGACTGTTTTTTCGTCACTCTGTGAGCCAGGTGACGGGATCTCCTCTGGCGAATCGCTAAGCTAGAAATATTGTTTCGAAATTGAACGGTAGAAAGGAGATGTCATGGTCTGGTTAGCGAATCCCGAGCGTTATGGACAGATGCAGTATCGTTATTGCGGGAAAAGTGGTTTACGCCTGCCCGCGCTGTCATTGGGCTTATGGCACAATTTCGGCCACGTAAACACACTGGAAACACAGCGCGCGATACTGCGCAGAGCCTTTGATTCAGGTATCACCCACTTCGATTTAGCCAATAATTACGGACCGCCTCCAGGCAGTGCGGAAGAGAACTTTGGTCGTTTGCTACGAGAGGATTTTGCCGCTTATCGTGATGAGCTGATTATCTCCACCAAAGCAGGATACGATATGTGGCCCGGCCCATATGGCTCTGGAGGCTCGCGTAAATACCTGCTCGCCAGCCTCGATCAAAGTCTGAAACGCATGGGACTGGAATACGTTGATATTTTTTATTCTCACCGCGTTGATGAGAATACGCCAATGGAAGAAACCGCCTCAGCGCTGGCGCATGCAGTGCAAAGCGGTAAGGCGCTATATGTCGGGATCTCGTCTTACTCTCCAGAGCGCACCCAAAAAATGGCCGAGTTGCTACGCGAGTGGAAAATTCCTCTGTTAATTCATCAGCCTTCGTACAATCTACTGAATCGTTGGGTAGATAAAAGCGGTCTGCTGGATACTCTGGAAACTCATGGCGTGGGATGTATCGCCTTTACCCCTCTGGCCCAGGGATTGCTGACCGGAAAATATCTCAACGGTATTCCAGAAGATTCAAGGATGCATCGCGAAGGTCACAAAGTCCGCGGACTGACGCCGGGAATGCTTACCGAAGTCAATCTCAACAGTCTGCGGTTATTGAATGAAATGGCGCAACGGCGCGGTCAGTCGATGGCGCAAATGGCCTTAAGCTGGCTACTCAAAGATGAACGCGTCACATCAGTTCTGATTGGCGCCAGCCGCCCGGAACAGGTAGAGGAGAATGTGCAGGCGATAAATAATCTGACATTTAGCGCCGAAGAACTGGCGCAGATTGACCAACATATCGCCGATGGCGAACTGAATCTGTGGCAGGCATCATCGGACAAATAGCGCAATGATGCGGGTACGAGAGTTGTGCCCGCCAACAAGCCGTAATGATAAATCGGGCATTTGGCGATGTTGCCGTATCTGTGTGCGGCAGCGAACATTCAGGCTGAAAAAATGCCCGGCAGTGAAAAACAACCGGGCATCATCGTACGTTTAACTCTTGCCAGATGCGACATTAGCGCCTTACCCAGCCGACAAATTCGTGAAAATTCAATATATCACGATATATCTTGTAGGCCTGATAAGTGTGGCGCATCAGGCAATTATGCTTTACTTCGCTTTGGCGGTTTCTTCGCCAACCAGACCTATCTTCAGGTAACCCGCCTGATGCAGCGTATCCATTACCTTCATCAACGTCTCGTAATCGACGGTCTTGTCAGCACGAAAGAAGATAGTAGTATCTTTTTTGCCTTCGGTTAACGCATTCAGCGCCGTGATCATGGTTTCATCGGTGACCGGATCATTACCGATAAACATCGATTTATCTGCCTTCACCGACAGATAAACCGGCTTTTCCGGGCGCGGCTGCGGCGTACTGGTAGAAGCAGGCAAGTTCACCTTCACATCTACCGTCGCTAATGGCGCCGCCACCATAAAGATAATCAGCAGAACCAACATCACGTCGATAAACGGCGTCACGTTGATATCGTGCATTTCGCCATTATCGTCGAGGTTTTCGTTAAGATGCATTGCCATCGGACATTACCCTGCACGTAATTTTTGTGCGACACGTACCGAATGCGCTGCGGCGCTGGCTTCCAGATCCAGGTCACGACTTTGCAGCAACAGAACCTGCGCTGCAACATCACCCAGCATCGCTTTAAAGCCGCCAATCTGACGTGCGAATACGTTATAGATAACGACCGCCGGAATCGCAGCCACCAGACCGATTGCCGTTGCCAACAGAGCCTCTGCGATACCCGGCGCAACCACCGCCAGGTTGGTGGTCTGCGTTTGCGCAATACCGATAAAGCTGTTCATGATGCCCCAGACCGTACCAAACAAGCCTACAAACGGCGAAATCGCACCGATGGTTGCAAGGTAGCCATTACCACGGCCCATTTGGCGGCCTACTGCGGCGACCCGACGCTCAAGGCGGAAACTGGTACGCTCTTTAATACCTTCGTTATCATCGCTGCCTTCTGACAGTTCCAGCTCATTTTGCGCTTCATTGAGCAAATGCAGACTTAAGCTTTTGCTACCAAAATCAGCAGCGATATCGCTGGCCTGGTTTAAGGAGCGAGCTTCAGCCAGCATTTGCTGTTCGCGCTTAAGACGGCGCTTCTGGTTGAAGAACTCAACGCTCTTACTGAAGAAGATTGCCCAGGTGACGACGGAGGCCAAAATCAGCCCGATCATCACACACTTAACAACAATATCGGCGTGCTGATACATACCCCAGACGGAAAGATCCGTCTGCATTAAATTATTACCCACTGTGTATCTCCAGGACGCAAGTCACAAAATCTGCGCATAATAATATCAAAACGACGTCGAATTGATAGTCGTTCTCATTACTATTTGCATACTGCCGTAGCTTTGCTTTCTTTTCCTTGCGTTTACGCAGTAAAAAAACCACCCGCCATGTCATTTGCGAAAATTTTCTTCTTTGTGCCAATTCTTCAGGATGCGCATGACAACATTCATGCTAATTTAGACATCCAGACGTATAAAATCAGGCATCTCAACATGGCAGACAAACAACTTGATACTCAGCTGGTGAACGCAGGACGCAGCAAAAAATACACTCTTGGTGCGGTGAATAGCGTGATTCAGCGCGCTTCTTCGCTGGTTTTCGACAGCGTGGAAGCGAAAAAGCACGCAACACATAATCGTGCCAATGGCGAATTGTTCTATGGAAGGCGTGGAACGTTAACCCACTTCTCACTGCAAGAGGCGATGTGCGAGCTGGAAGGCGGCGCAGGATGTGTGCTGTTTCCTTGCGGTGCCGCGGCTGTTGCTAATTCCATTCTTGCCTTTGTCGAACAGGGCGATCATGTGTTGATGACCAATACCGCCTACGAACCGAGTCAGGATTTCTGTAGCAAAATCCTCAGTAAATTAGGGGTGACGACATCATGGTTTGATCCGCTGGTTGGCGCGGATATTGTTAAGCATCTACAGCCAAATACCAAAGTGGTTTTTCTGGAATCACCAGGCTCCATCACCATGGAAGTCCACGACGTTCCGGCGATTGTTGCCGCCGTGCGCCGCATGCTGCCGGACGCCATCATTATGATCGATAACACCTGGGCTGCTGGCGTACTGTTCAAAGCTCTGGATTTTGGCATTGATGTTTCCATACAGGCGGGAACAAAGTATTTGGTCGGTCACTCAGACGCGATGATCGGCACAGCGGTTTGCAATGCCCGCTGCTGGGAGCAACTGCGAGAAAATGCCTATCTGATGGGGCAGATGGTCGACGCCGATACCGCCTATATGACCAGCCGCGGCTTGCGAACGTTAGGCGTGCGTCTACGTCAACATCATGAAAGTAGCCTGAAAGTCGCCGAATGGCTGGCGGCGCATCCTCAGGTCGAACGGGTTAACCATCCAGCTCTGCCTGGAAGTAAAGGGCATGAATTCTGGAAACGAGACTTTACAGGCAGCAGCGGGCTATTCTCATTCGTGCTCAATAAAAAACTGAGTAACGAAGAGTTAGCGAACTATCTGGATAACTTCAGTTTATTCAGCATGGCTTACTCATGGGGCGGTTATGAATCGTTAATCCTCGCAAACCAGCCGGAGCATCTCGCCGCCATCCGTCCGCAAGGTAAGCTCGATTTTAGCGGTACGTTAATTCGCCTGCATATTGGTCTGGAAAACGTCGATGATTTGATTGCCGATCTGGACGCGGGCTTCGCGCGAATTGTGTAACATTGCAAGCTTTGGACAATTTTGCAGACATTTTATTGTGAAAAGTCTTAAATTGTTGCGTCCGGGATCAAGGCGTCCTGGACGATTCAGGAGTACAATAGGCAGATAAAGGCTAAAACGCTGTTCCACAGGAAAGTCCATGGCTGTTATTCAAGATATTATCACTGCGCTCTGGCAACACGACTTCACTGCACTGGCTGATCCCCATATTGTTAGCGTTGTTTACTTTGTCATGTTTGCCACGTTGTTTTTAGAAAACGGTTTGTTGCCGGCTTCATTTTTGCCAGGCGACAGCTTGTTGATACTGGCAGGTGCATTGATTGCCCAGGGGGTTATGGATTTTCTTCCAACCATCACGATCCTGACTGCCGCAGCCAGTCTGGGTTGCTGGTTAAGCTATATTCAGGGGCGCTGGTTAGGCAATACCAAAACGGTGAAAGGCTGGCTGGCGCAGCTTCCGGCTAAATATCACCAGCGCGCCACTTGTATGTTTGACCGCCACGGTTTGCTGGCGCTGCTGGCGGGGCGTTTTCTCGCATTCGTACGCACACTGCTGCCAACGATGGCGGGCATCTCCGGGCTGCCAAATCGTCGATTCCAGTTTTTTAACTGGTTGAGCGGTTTGCTGTGGGTATGTGTCGTCACCAGTTTTGGTTATGCCTTAAGCATGATCCCGTTTGTTAAACGCCATGAAGATCAGGTAATGACATTCCTGATGATTCTGCCGATTGCCCTGTTAACCGCAGGTCTGTTAGGCACGCTGTTTGTAGTGATTAAAAAGAAATACTGCAACGTCTGACGTTTTACTCCGTTCCCGGCCCACGGGCCGGGAACGCATCAATTCCCCTGCATCATCCGCATTCTTGCCGCATCTTCCCCTGGCGTCACGCCAAAGTAACGTTTGAACTCACGACTGAACTGCGATGCGCTCTCATACCCCACGCGCATCGCCGCCGCGCTGGCCTTCATGCCATCGTGGATAATCATCATCCGCGCCTTATGCAGACGGTAATTTTTCAGATACTGCAACGGCGAGGTACTGGTGACAGACTTAAAATTATGGTGGAACGCCGAAACGCTCATGTTGGCTTCTGCTGCCAGTTGCTCAACGCTTAAATTTTCGGTGTATTTATTCTCAATCCGTTTCAGCACACGACTTATCAGGCTGAAATGCGTCTGGCGACTTACCAGCGCCAGTAACGAACCGCCGCAAGGTCCGGTCAGCACGTAGTACAGAATTTCGCGGATAATCTGTTTACCGAGAATGCGCGCATCCAGTGGTCGCTCCATCACATCCAGTAACCGCTCTGCCGCGCATAAAATCTCTTCTGACAACGTGGCGGAGTTTATGCCGCTGGCTGCCGTTGATGGCTGAAAACGTTCATCTTCGCCAATGTCCATCAACAATTCCTGTAACTGCAACATATCGACATTAAGACGCAAGCCTGCCAACGGCACCTCCGGCGTGGCATAGGTTTCGCACTCAAACGGTAATGGTACCGTCAGCAACAGATATTCATTGGCGTCATAACGAAACACGCGCTCATTGATATAACCAACTTTATGCCCGGAAAAGAGGATTATGATGCCAGGATCGTACATCACTGGCGTACGTGCGCCAGGCGTCTCACCATACAACAAGCGCACATTGGGCAACAGTTCTGATAAATTATTTTCTTTATTTTTCAGACTATTAATTTTATCCGTCAACAGACGGCAAATTTCTTCACGTTTCATATCGCGTAATTTCTTAGGAATAATACGGCAATTTGATTGTGCGCAATTTTGTACCATTTCTCCAGCACTCTGGAGAAATAGGCAAGACATTGGCAGAAATGAGCATTGAGAGCCTCGGCGCTGGAGACCACAATAAAAAACATCAGGCAGACCGTTCTCTGCCCTCATATTGGCCCAGCAAAGGGAGCAAGTAATGAACAACTTTAATCTGCACACCCCAACCCGCATTCTGTTTGGTAAAGGCGCTATCGCTGGTTTACGCGAGCAAATTCCTCATGGCGCCCGCGTATTGATTACCTACGGCGGTGGTAGTGTGAAAAAAACCGGCGTCCTCGATCAAGTTCTGGATGCACTGAAAGGTATGGACGTGCTGGAGTTTGGCGGTATCGAACCAAACCCGGCTTATGAAACGCTGATGAACGCCGTGAAACTGGTTCGCGAACAGAAAGTGACTTTCCTGTTGGCTGTTGGCGGCGGGTCCGTGCTGGATGGCACCAAATTTATCGCCGCAGCAGCAAATTATCCTGAAAACGTCGATCCGTGGCATATCCTGCAAACTGGCGGCAAAGAGATTAAAAGCGCTATCCCGATGGGCTGTGTGCTAACGCTGCCAGCAACCGGTTCAGAATCCAACGCAGGCGCAGTGATCTCCCGTAAAACCACAGGCGACAAGCAGGCGTTCCATTCTGCCTATGTTCAGCCCGTATTTGCCGTGCTCGATCCGGTTTATACCTACACCCTGCCGCCGCGCCAGGTGGCTAACGGCGTAGTGGACGCCTTTGTACACACCGTGGAACAGTATGTTACCAAACCGGTTGATGCCAAAATTCAGGATCGCTTCGCAGAAGGTATTTTGCTGACGCTGATCGAAGATGGCCCGAAGGCTCTGAAAGAACCTGAAAACTACGATGTTCGCGCCAACGTCATGTGGGCGGCGACCCAAGCGCTGAACGGATTGATCGGCGCTGGCGTACCGCAGGACTGGGCAACGCATATGCTGGGGCATGAACTGACGGCGATGCACGGTCTGGATCACGCGCAAACGCTGGCTATCGTCCTGCCTGCGCTGTGGAACGAAAAACGCGACGCCAAACGCGCTAAACTGTTGCAATATGCAGAACGCGTCTGGAACATCACCGAAGGTTCTGACGACGAGCGTATTGATGCCGCAATTGCCGCCACCCGCAACTTCTTCGAGCAATTAGGCGTACCGACCCACCTCTCCGACTATGGTCTGGACGGTAGCTCCATTCCGGCATTGCTGAAGAAACTGGAAGAGCACGGCATGACCCAACTGGGTGAAAATCATGACATTACGCTGGATGTCAGCCGCCGCATTTACGAAGCCGCCCGCTAAGCTTTTTACGCCTCAAACTTTCGTTTTTGGGCATTTCGTCCAGACTTAAGTTCACAACACCTCACCGGAGCCTGCTCCGGTGAGTTCATATAAAGGAGGAACGTATGGCTAATCCAACCGTTATTAAGCTACAGGATGGCAATGTCATGCCCCAGCTGGGACTGGGCGTCTGGCAAGCAAGTAATGAGGAAGTTATCACCGCCATTCAAAAAGCGTTAGAAGTGGGTTACCGCTCAATTGATACCGCGGCGGCCTATAAGAACGAAGAAGGCGTCGGCAAAGCCCTGAAAAATACCGCACTAAACAGAGAAGAGCTGTTCATCACCACCAAACTGTGGAACGACGACCACAAACGCCCCCGCGAAGCCCTGCTCGACAGCCTGAAAAAGTTACAACTTGATTATATCGATCTCTACTTAATGCACTGGCCTGTTCCGGCTATCGATCACTATGTGGAAGCCTGGAAAGGCATGATCGAGTTGCAAAAAGAGGGATTAATCAAAAGCATCGGCGTCTGTAACTTCCAGATCCACCACCTGCAACGCCTGATTGATGAAACGGGTATAGCGCCTGTTATCAACCAAATCGAACTTCACCCGCTGATGCAGCAACGTCAATTGCATGCCTGGAACGCTACGCACAAGATTCAGACTGAATCATGGAGTCCATTGGCCCAGGGCGGAAAAGGCGTTTTTGACCAGAAAGTCATTCGTGAACTGGCGGATAAATACGGCAAAACCCCGGCGCAAATTGTCATCCGCTGGCATCTGGATAACGGTCTGGTGGTGATCCCGAAATCGGTCACGCCTTCACGTATTGCCGAAAACTTTGATGTCTGGGATTTCCGTCTGGACAAAGACGAACTTGGCGAAATTGCCAAACTCGATCAAGGCAAACGCCTCGGTCCAGATCCAGACCAGTTCGGCGGTTAACACCTCTCCAGGCCCGGTATTCCTGCCGGGCTTTATTTTCGAAATATTAAGAAACAATTAGTCCCTGAGCGTCAGTGTATTTTTTCCGTATATACGTGCAGCATTACCGCCAAATAATCACGTAATTACTCATAATTATTATATTTAATACATTTATATTCATATAAATTATAGGTGTTAACTATGGCGGAAGAAAAGTCTCAGGGCGTCAAATGGCTCCCATTAATTATTATTGTTCTTATTTCTGGAGGTTTGTGGCAAATTTCCCCACCTTCTGGTCTTAGCGGGCCGGCCTGGCATTCAGCGATTATTTTTGTCGCGACCATTGCATCAATTGTGGCAAAGGTTCTTCCCATCGGCGCTGTAGGTATTATCGGTATCACCATCTTTGCTCTTGCCTACGCAGCAGGAGATACAACACCCAGTCAGGCTATCGCAACAGCTCTGAGCGAGTTAAACAGTTCGCTTATCTGGCTGATTGTCGTAGCATTTATGATCGCCAGAGGATTTATTAAAACCGGATTGGGGCGTCGTATTGCGCTGCAAATGATCCGTCTGTTAGGTAAACGGACTCTGGGGCTGGCGTATGGCCTTGCCTTTGCCGACCTGATACTCTCTCCCGCCATGCCCAGTAATACCGCACGCTGCGGAGGAGTTATTTACCCCATTGCCGATTCTCTGGCGCGTAGTTTCGACTCACGTCCTGATGATGAATCACGCAGTAAAATTGGTACCTTTCTGGTCACATGTATCGGTAACGTCAATGATGTAACTGCAGCACTGTTTATGACCGGTTATACCGGCAACCTGTTGGCGGTAAAACTGGCAGCAAATGCCGGAGTAACATTGACCTGGGGAAGCTGGTTTATGGCGGCGCTGCTGCCATGTGTGGTTTCGTTGTTGATCGTCCCGCTTTTGGTTTACTGGCTGACGCGCCCGGAGATCAAACATACCCCAAATGCTCCTGATATCGCCCGTAAAGAATTGGCCCAAATGGGCAGAATGTCGCGTGGTGAGTGGCTGATGCTGGCAACGGTTGGTGTTTTGCTGGTGTTGTGGATTTTTGGCGATGTACTGAAAGTTGATGCCACTACCGCGTCGTTTGTTGGCCTGTCAATTTTATTGCTAAGTGGTGTTCTCAGTTGGGAAGATGTCAAAAGCGAGAAAGGCGCATGGGATACCTTAATCTGGTTCGCTGCGCTGTTGATGATGGCCAACCAATTGAAAAAACTCGGCTTCACCACCTGGTTTGGTAACCTTATAGGTGACACAATTGGCAGTGCAATGGGCGGTACCAGTTGGATAGTGATTTTGTTACTGCTTAATGCGGCATATTTCTATACCCATTATTTCTTCGCCAGTGGTAACGCACAGATTGCAGCATTGTATGCAGTGTTCCTCGGTGTCGGGCTACATCTTAATATTCCGGCAGCTCCCATGGCGCTGATGTTGGCATTTACCAGCAGCCTTTACTGCTCATTAACGCAATACACCCATGCCCGAGGCCCGATTCTGTTTGGTGCGGGATATGTCCCAACAGGTGTATGGTGGCGTACCGGGTTTGTTATCAGCTTATTTAACCAGGCAGTATTTATTACAGTCGGCCTGGCCTGGTGGAAAATGCTAGGTTTGTATTAAGTTTATTTTTGTCGAATTAAACCGTTTTTTCTATCCGTGGAGAAAACGGTTTTACGCCGTATTTAATACCAGGATAAATAGATTCACCAATAAAATGGGTTATGAGGGAACAATAAAATGAAAATGTTTCTCTTGATTATCAATATTCTTTTGATATTCCCTGCCCTCGCACAATCACCATCACTGACAGCCGAACAAACGGTCAGGCAAATTTACCAAGACTATACTGGTGGAACCAGCGTGCCTTATTTCGGTGATGGCGGAGAGAAAGCCATAACGTCAGTGCGAATGCAAAAGGCGCTGACTCTGAATGATAATCTCACGCTACCAGGCAATATTGGCTGGCTGGATTACGATCCGGTTTGTGATTGTCAGGACTACGGTGATCTGGTGTTAGAAAACGTTGCAATCCCCCAGACGGATGCCGATCACGCGACTGCCATCGTGCGTTTCCGCCTCTATAAAGAAGATAAAGAAAAAACAACGCAAACACTGAAAATGGTGGCTGAAAATGGTCGCTGGGTCATTGATGATGTTGTCAGTAGTCATGGCAGCGTCTGGCAAGCGGTTAATGGCGAAAATGAAAAAATACTGACAGTGCTGGCGTCGCTGCAAAAAGAACAACCTGAAGCTTTTGTTGATGAATTATTTGAACATATTGCCGATTATAGCTGGCCCTGGACATGGGTTGTTTCCGATACCTATCGTCAGGCAGTAAATGCTTTTTATAAGACGACCTTCAGGAATGGCAGTAATTCCGATGAAGATATGCAGACAGAGCGACAATTTATTTACGATAACCCGATCTGCTTTGGTGAGGAAACGCTATTTTCCCACATTGATGAAATTCGTACTCTGGAGAAAACTGCCGACGCTGCCCGTATTCATATTCGTTTTTCGCTAACCAATGGTAATAGTGAAGAACAGGATTTGGTTTTACAAAGACGTGAAGGAAAGTGGGAAGTAATGGATTTTATTCGTCCAGGGAGTGGGAGTTTGCTCAAACAAATTGAAGCCAAAACCACGGATAGATTAAAGCAAGGGACTGAGTAAAATGCCAAAAACAACGTGCCCAACCTGCCTTATCCATTCCGTCGCTTTGCCGCATGGGGTTTGTCAGGTTTGTTTTAATCGATTAAAAGCTCGCCATTTTCACATCAGTGATTACTGAAAAGCAAGCCGGGAAACACTCTCCAGCCCCGGGAAGAATAATCTCGATTTATTCATCGGAAAGATAACTCAGGGCAGAATTTAATGATTAAAACCGAGTTTGGTATTATTGATAAAATTGATACTAATAAAGACTATGGTCACTATGAGCCTGAGAAATACAACTGCGTCTATATTGATGATGATATTTATACTAATGATTGGTGGGAACAACTCAACGCGGTAAAAACTTTTTATCATAACTTAAGTCGTCCAGGCTATGCACTTGCTCGCCATGGAGTTACCATCATCCCACCGGGTTCATTAAAACAATTTCATCATATTGTGATATCAGACCCAAGATTCAAGCATGACCATTTACTTTTTTCTTTATCAGTAGTAATACAAAAAGCCATCATTGAAAATAAACATATGATACATTTTGGCATATAATAAAAATTATGATGAAATCTAACAAAAGGCACCATAAAAATGAAAATAATTCTATTATTGATTTCACTGATACTCTGCGTAGCCTGCAGCCCCAGTAGCAAAAAACTCACTCATGTAGAAAAAGACATTCAACAGGTGAATATAAAAGTGAATCAACTCCAAATGGATATTGATGCTTTACGTCAGGAAGTTCAGGCCGCCAAAGAAGCAGCTGAAAGGGTAAATATACGGTTGGACGAGGCAGGGGAATGGCCTAACGGATTTTTTGCGAATCCACCGCGTTATTAACCGATCGCTAAGCGTAAAAATATAATTAGGAACAATAAATATAAGGGAACAATAAATGAAAAAGATTTTCACCGCGGGAATAGTCATTCTGGTAGCCAGTCTGTTAAATGGCTGTGTGAATGAGCAAAAAGTCAATCAACTGGCGGGCAATGTGCAAACTCTGAATGCAAAAATAGCCCGACTTGAGCAGGATATTAAAGCATTACGTCCGCAAATCTACGCCGCAAAATCCGAAGCCAACAGAGCCAATACGCGTCTTGACGCCCAGGACTTTTTTGATTGTCTGCGTTGTTTGCGTCTATATTCGGAATGATAAAAATAGCCCCGGCAGCACATTGCTGCCGGGGATTTGTGACTTAACGACCTGATGCCGCTTTAGGGGGTTTCTTCGCCCCTGTATTCACCAGACGAGGCTGCACTTTCTTTGCTCCTGCTGGCGTTTGCCGTTGAGTCGCCATCGGCGTATGTTTGGTCAACGCCGGACGGGTATTACGGTTCTGACGGCGAGCTTCGCGCATCTCTTCAATAGTTGGCGCTGGTACTAAACAATCACGACGGCTGCCTATCAAATGTTTCTTACCCATCGCTTCCAGCGCCTGGCGGATTAACGGCCAGTTTGCCGGATCGTGATAACGCAGCAACGCTTTATGCAGGCGACGCTGCTTATCGCCTTTCGGCACAAAAACGTCTTCGCTCTTATAACCAATCTTCGCCAACGGGTTTTTGCCGGTGTAATACATGGTGGTTGAGTTAGCCAGCGGCGACGGATAGAAATTCTGTACCTGGTCGAGGCGGAAGCGATGCTTTTTCAGCCACAGCGCCAGGTTCACCATATCTTCATCGCGCGTACCGGGGTGAGCGGAGATGAAATACGGGATCAGATACTGCTCTTTACCTGCCTGTTTCGAGTAGGTGTCGAACAGCTCTTTAAAGCGGTCATAGCTGCCCATGCCCGGCTTCATCATCTTCGACAGCGGCCCTTCTTCGGTATGCTCCGGGGCAATCTTCAGATAACCACCAACGTGATGAGTCGCCAGCTCTTTGATATAGCGCGGATCTTCCACGGCGATGTCATAACGCACACCGGAGGCGATCAGGATCTTCTTGATGCCTTTCAGATCGCGAGCACGGCGATAGAGATTGATCGTCGGTTCGTGGTTAGTGTCCATATGCGGACAAATATCCGGGTAGACGCAAGACAAACGACGGCAAGTCTGTTCTGCGCGTGGCGATTTGCAGCGCAACATATACATGTTCGCGGTCGGTCCGCCAAGATCGGAAATCACGCCCGTAAAACCAGGAACGGTGTCGCGGATCGCTTCAATCTCATTGATGATCGAATCTTCGGAGCGGCTCTGAATAATGCGCCCTTCATGCTCGGTAATAGAGCAAAAAGAACAGCCGCCAAAGCAGCCACGCATGATGTTGACCGAGAAACGAATCATTTCGTAAGCCGGAATGCGGGCATTACCGTAAGCAGGATGCGGCACGCGCTTGTACGGCAACGCAAAAACGCTGTCCATCTCTTCGGTAGAAAGCGGAATAGCAGGCGGGTTAATCCACACATAGCGGTCGCCGTGTTTTTGCATCAATGCACGAGCGCAGCCAGGGTTAGTTTCGTGGTGCAGAATGCGCGAAGCATGAGCGTACAGGACTTTATCGCCCTTCACTTTCTCGAAAGAAGGCAGCAATACGTAGGTTTTTTCCCACGGTTTCGGGCGCGGCGGCTGCACGGTTACGGCTTTCGCTTCCTGCTTTTTCGGCGCAACAGGTTTGTTATCCGCACATGGCAAATCCTCGCCATACGGATGCGGAATTGGGTCGATTTTTCCAGGTGTGTCAAGACGGGTGGAATCCACGCCACTCCAGCCAGGCAGCGCCTCTTTCACAATAATCGCGGTATTACGCACATCGCGAATTTCACTAATCGGCTCGCCCATCACCAGACGATGCGCCACTTCCACCAGCGGACGCTCGCCATTGCCAAACATCAACATGTCGGCTTTAGAATCCACCAGCACTGAACGGCGCACGGTATCAGACCAGTAATCATAATGCGCGGTACGCCGCAGGCTGGCTTCAATACCGCCGAGGATCACCGGCACATCTTTCCACGCCTCTTTACAACGCTGGGTATAAACCAGTGTTGCACGATCCGGGCGCTTACCCGCGACGTTATTCGGTGTGTAGGCGTCATCATGGCGCAAACGGCGATCGGCTGTGTAACGGTTGATCATCGAGTCCATGTTGCCCGCAGTAACGCCGAAAAACAGATTCGGTTTCCCCAGACGCATAAAGTCGTCTTTGCTGCTCCAGTCCGGCTGAGCGATGATCCCGACGCGAAACCCCTGCGCTTCCAGCATACGACCACAAATCGCCATCCCGAAGCTTGGGTGATCAACATACGCATCGCCTGTTACCAAAATGATGTCGCAGCTATCCCAGCCAAGTTGATCCATCTCTTCACGTGACATCGGCAAAAACGGCGCCGGTCCAAAACAGGCGGCCCAGTACTGCGGCCAGGAGAACAGGTCGCGATCCGGTTGGATCAGGGAGATAGAGCTCATTTTGCTTCCAGAAATGGTAAAAAAATAATCAAAGGCCGGGGATTATACGCTGTATCGCGCGCTGAAATGAAGTGGTGTTGGTGAAAGGTTACGAAACTATTTTTCACAGCCCTACCGCAGCAAACACATTTAAGGCTGGCGGTCTCCTGGCAACTGCCGCTACTATTTACCCCGCTCAGCACCGCTCGCCCTGAAAGAAGTCATGTTGCATGACGATCGGCTATCCGAGGACACCCACAGTAAGGCAAGGTATGGAACAGGTTATTACAAAACGCCGCTATTACGATATTGGTCTACAGATTGAAGAGTTGCTGTATTCAGGCGTATTCAAAGCCGGAGAGCGCTTACCTTCAGAACGTGAACTTAGCGAGCGGTTTAATACCAGTCGAACGACCATTCGTGAAGCCATCATTATGCTGGAACTCAAAGGCGTACTGAATGTGAAGCAAGGTTCAGGGATCTTTTTTGTTGATTCCACTGATAAGCTTAATCAGAAATCATTAATGCCCTATTCAGAAATCGGTCCATTTGAATTGTTGCAGGCGCGTCAGGTAATTGAGAGCAATATTACAGGCTTTGCGGCCCGTCAGATCAGTTTTAATGAGCTACAAGAGTTAAAGAAAATCATTAAGTTACAAGAGAAAGCTATTGCCGCAGAAAGTGATAAATTTGAAGAACTGGATCACCGTTTTCATAGCATTATTGCCGAAGCGACACAAAATCGGGTACTCATCAAACAAGCAGCCGAATTATGGCGGGCAGTGCGCACAGAAAATCCACGCTGGAAAAAGCTGAACTACAAATACCTGCACGAAAAGCATTTGCGTCTGCAATGGCTGGAGGATCACCGGGCTATTTTTCTTGCTTTGCAACAGAAAGATTCTGAACTCGCCAGAGAAACGTCCTGGAAGCATCTGGAAAATAGCAAAAACGAACTGATCAAAATCTTCAAACAAGACACCTCAATCAGCGATTTTGATGACTTTTTCTTCGCACGTTGACCTTCATTAGTCCAGAGCTGACGTGAGAAATGGCGCCGGCTCTGCGTCCCGCCCTCCATTGGTACACGCTCTATTACTAATTGGTCTAATAAATCGAACAGATAATATTAGCATTGATTCCCCCCAATATGATCTCTTAAAAATCCCCAGATCGATTTATACACACAACATACTGATATTAAATAAAATAGTTTATTTTCACTCTGTTTCGTACTTCGATCTTTATCTGCAAGCGTGATGCATATCTCTGTTTTTGGTCTAGTGAATTATGTAAATTGGTCCACACACAATAACCAACAGAGATAAGAACACAATGTCAGGGAACGAAAGCATCGCTGTCGCCCACTATGATCAGGTAACCACCTGGCCTCGGTACGGGTTGCAGGCAGATATTGTCCATATTGGTTTTGGCGCTTTTCATCGGGGACACCAGGCTGTCTATACGGATCTCACCAATCAGCTTTCGGACACCCGCTGGGGGATCTTTGAGATCAACCTTTTTGGTGATGCTCAACTGATCGAAAACTTAAATGCGCAAAATGGGCTGTTTTCGGTTGTGGAAACGTCTGCATCGCAATCTACCTCGCGCCTTGTGCGTTCGGTGGCTGGCGGTATTCATACGCCAGTGGACGGCATTGCCGCAGCGATCCAGAAATTGACTGAACCTCAGGTAAAAATCGTTTCATTAACCATCACCGAGAAAGGCTATTGTCTCGATTCGCAAACGCGCTCGCTTGATCTCACCAATGGATTAATCCAACACGATCTACAAAACCCGGATGCGCCTCAGTCGGCTATTGGCTTGATCGTCTGTGCTTTGCAACAACGTAAAGCGGCCGGACTCGCTGCTTTTAGCGTGCTCTCCTGCGATAACTTGCCAGACAATGGACATCTGACGCGAAATGCCGTTCTCGGTTTTGCCCGACAACTGGATCTGCCGTTGGCTCAGTGGATCGAAGAAAATATCTCGTTTCCAGGCACGATGGTCGACCGCATTGTTCCGGCAATGACTGAATCGCAATTCGCCTTACTGGAAACTAAAACCGGTTATGCCGACCCCTGCGGAATCGTCTGCGAATCGTTTCGTCAGTGGGTGATCGAAGATAATTTTGTGCGCGGACGGCCGGAATGGGATAAAGCCGGCGCGATGTTGGTCAGTAATGTTCAGCCTTATGAAGAGATGAAGTTACGCATGTTAAATGGTAGCCATTCATTTCTGGCTTATAACGGCTCGCTGGCAGGTTATGAGTTTATCTGGCAATGCATGGAAGACGCTGATTTTCGTTCCATTACCCACCAACTGATGATTAATGAACAAGCCCGAACACTTAATCCAGACTTAAATATCAACCCCCAGGAATACGCCGACCTGTTAATTGAACGCTTTAGCAACCGTAATGTTGCACACCGTACCGGGCAAATCGCTATGGACGGTTCACAAAAGCTTCCCCAGCGTGCGCTGACTCCCTGGCTGAAATTACATCAACAAAAGCAAAACAATGCCGTCCTGTCACTGCTCGTCGCTGGTTGGTTGCATTATGTCATTGAAGCCGTTGAGAAAAGCCAGTCTGTCGCTGATCCAGTGAGTGAACAATTTCAGGCGCTAATAAAGGAACAACAAGACGCATGGCAACAGGCGCTCGCATTACTGCACCTTAGCGCCATATTTGGTGAATTAAGCAACCATCAGCCATTTATAAATGAAATAAAAATCGCCTTTGCGAATATAGAAAACAACGGCATCAAGGCTACCATTAACCAGTTATTATTGGATAAGCAAAAATGAAAACATTAATTTGTCAGCGGCCTAGCGTTATGGAATATGAGGAAAAGGATATTCCCGTGCCAGCAAATAACGAAGTGTTATTAAAAATTAAAGCCGTGGGTATTTGTGGTACTGATATTCACGCATTTGCCGGTAGACAGCCTTTTTTTAGCTACCCACGTGTATTAGGCCATGAAATATGCGCCGAAGCGGTTTCACGAGGTAGCCAGTGCCAAACAGCACAGTCAGGCCAGCGCTATTCCGTCATCCCATGCATACCATGTGGCGAGTGCGCAGCCTGTCGGGAAGAGAAAACGAACTGCTGCGAACGTGTTTCGTTGTATGGCGTGCATCAGGATGGGGGTTTTTGTGAATACCTTGCGGTACGTGAAGACAACCTTGTGCCGCTCCCTGACGAGGTCAGCGATAGCGCCGGAGCATTGGTTGAATGCTTCGCTATTGGAGCACACGCCGTTCGCCGTGCTGAGATCAAGACTGAACAAAACGTACTGGTGATTGGCGCCGGACCAATCGGTCTGGCGACCGCTGCCATTGCCAGGGCTAAAGGGGCGCATGTTGTTGTTGCAGATATTGATAGCCAACGTCGCCAGCACGTTGTGGATCATCTGGCTATTAATGCCTTCGATCCCACACAGGAAGATTTTATTCCCGCGCTTCGTGAGGTCTTTGGAGGCGAACTGGCTTGCGTAGTCCTGGATGCGACGGGAAATAAAGCTTCAATGAGTCAGGATGTAAATCTTATTCGTCATGGCGGCAAAATTGTTTTTATCGGTTTGTATATTGGTGAACTTGTTATTGACGATCCGACCTTCCATAAAAAAGAGACAACTTTACTCAGCAGTCGCAATGCCACACGGGAAGATTTTGTGTTGGTGATTGAACTGATGCGCAGCAATAAAATTCACGAAAATTTAATGAAAAACCAGCTGTTCAATTTCTTTCATGTTGGCGAGGATTACCAGCGAAACGTGGTAGAAAATAAAAATATGGTCAAGGGTGTGATTACTTTTTAAGGGAACAAAAATGACAACTGTTTATGTCAGTGAAGAAAATTTAAAATCACTGGTGCACCACAAATTACATACCGCCGGGCTGGATGCCGACACCGCACAACAGGTGACAGATGTTTTAGTTCATGCCGATATTACTGGTGTGCATTCACATGGTGTTATGCGTGTCGAACATTATTGCACCCGTCTTGCTGCCGGAGGGTTAAATAAAACCGCACAGTTTAGTATCGAGCAAATTTCACCGTCAGTGGCAATTCTCGACTCTGACGACGGGATGGGGCATTCCGCATTAATTAACGCTACTGAGCACGCCATTAAACTGGCCCAGGAAGAGGGGCTCGGTTTTGTTAGCATTAAAAACACATCTCACTGTGGCGCGTTATCTTATTTTGCAGAGATGATCACCAACAAAGGGTTGGTTGCTATTGTAATGACGCAAACCGATACCTGCGTGGCTCCTCATGGCGGCGCCGAGCGCTTTTTGGGAACTAACCCCATCGCCTTCGGTTTCCCGGTGGAAAACAGCCATCCGATGATTGTTGATATGGCGACCAGCGCCACAGCTTTCGGCAAAATACTGCATGCAAAAGAAACTGGCAAACATATTGCTGAAGGGCTGGCGATAGATAAAGACGGTTATGGCATCACTGATCCGCATAAGATTGAAAACCTGCTACCTTTCGGCCAACACAAAGGTTCGGGCATTGCGCTGGCTATAGATGCACTGACTGGCGTGCTGATGAATGCAAATTTTGGCAACCATATTGTTCGCATGTATGGTGATTATGACAAAATGCGTAAGCTGGCAAGTCTGGTTATTGCTATCGATCCGAAAAAGTTCGGCAATCCTGTTTTTGCAAAAACCATGGCGCAAATGGTCACGGAACTGCATGCCGTTAAGCCAGTTCCCGGTGTCGAAAAAGTATTAGCACCAAATGATCCACAAATACACTACAAAGAAAAATGCCAGCGAGAAGGAATTCCGGTTCCTGAAAGCATTTTCCATTATCTGGCAGAGAATTAATAACCACTTTTTACTATAACGATAGAAAAGCGCGGTATTTATCGTTTCTGTTATATTAACCAGGAGCAGGATATGAAAGCACTTCGTCCTCTAACGGCATCGCTTATGCTGTTAACCAGTTGTTTATTAATTTCCAATGCAACGCTGGCGAAAACAACATTAAAACTCAGTCATAATCAGGATAAAAGCCATGCTGTCCATAAAGCATTAAGTTATTTAGCTGATAAAACTAAAGAATATTCTAACGGTGAACTGGTTATTCGAATTTACCCAAATGCCACATTAGGTAACGAACGTGAATCACTGGAACTAATGAACTCCGGTGCATTACAGATGGTGAAAGTGAACGCCGCGTCACTGGAATCTTTTGCCCCGGATTACAGTCTTTTCAGTCTGCCATTCTTATTCCGCGATCGCGATCACTATTATCGTGTTCTGCAAAGCGATTTAGGTAAAAAAATACTTAAGTCATCAGAAAGCAAAGGTTTTGTTGGTATTACGTATTATGACGGCGGTGCGAGAAGTTTTTACGCCAATAAACCGATTACCAAACCTGAAGATTTAGCAGGAATGAAAATCAGGGTTCAACAAAGTCCCAGCGCTATCGCAATGATGAAAGCACTTGGTGGTGTCGCTACCCCTATGGCGCAGGGTGAACTCTACACCGCACTTCAGCAAGGTGTGGTTGATGGCGGAGAAAACAGCACTGTCGTTTATTCCGACATGCGTCACGCCGAAGTCGCAAAAGTCTATTCACGAGATGAACATACTATGGTGCCAGATGTATTAATTATTAGCACCAGCGCGTTGAATAACCTTGGCGACAAAGAACGCACAGCATTATTAAAAGCTGCCAATGAGTCAATGCAGCAAATGAAAGATGTCATCTGGCCTGCAGCAGAAAAAGAAGCCTATGAAAAAATAAAAGAGATGAATGCAACTGTTGTTGATGTTGATAAATCTGCGTTCAAAGCGCGAGTGAAACTGTTATATGACGAGTTCAAGGCAAAAGATGCACAGTCAGCCAAAAACCTTGAGCAAGTAGAAAATATGTAACCCTAATGGGCGGGTAATACCTGCCCTTTCAAGGAAGACTTATGCAAACATTCACACATATTATTAATAAGATTCTTGCCGGATGTTGCTGCATTATTCTCGCCATTATGGTGTTCTGTGTAACCTGGCAAGTGATTGCACGTTTTATTTTTAACGCTCCCAGCACTGTGCTTGATGAGTTCACCCAGATTTTATTTATGTGGATGATTTTACTTGGCGGCGTCTATACTGCCGGGTTAAAAAAACATCTGGCCATTGATTTGTTGGCTCAAAAACTTCCGACTGCATCTGTTCTGACGCTTGACTGTTTTATCCAAATTATTATTACAGTCTTTGCATTTATTTTCATGATCTATGGCGGTAACATTGTTGTCGAAAAAGCTCAACATGTTGGACAAATATCCCCCGTATTAAAATGGCCAATGGATAAAGTCTATTGGGTAATGCCTGTCAGTGGGGTTATTCTGGTTTGGTATTCAGTAATGAATATTATCGACAACTATCGTAAACGGAATTCTCATTAACGAGGGAAGTATGGACTTTGAATATATCTACCCCGTATTAATTCTATTTGGCAGTTTTGCCGTTATGCTGGCAATAGGTGTGCCAATCACTTTTTCTATTGGTCTTTCTTCACTGTTATCTATTATTACTGCTCTACCCCCAGATGCCGCCATTTCTGTTATTTCACAAAAGATGACCGTAGGTCTGGACGGTTTTACGCTATTAGCTATTCCCTTTTTCGTGTTAGCCGGAAACATTATGAATACCGGCGGCATCGCCCGACGACTGGTTCATCTGGCGCAGGCGCTGGTTGGTCGTCTTCCCGGTTCGCTGGCTCATTGTAATATCCTTGCGAATACTCTGTTTGGAGCGATTTCAGGTTCGGCCGTTGCGTCAGCAGCCGCGGTAGGCGGGATTATGTCGCCACTACAGGAAAAAGAGGGCTATGATCCGGCGTTCTCTGCGGCAGTGAATATTGCCTCTGCTCCCATTGGCCTGATGATCCCGCCAAGCAATGTGTTGATTGTCTATTCGCTTGCCAGCGGAGGGACTTCTGTTGCCGCGCTATTCTTAGCCGGATATCTACCGGGTATTCTCACCGCAATTGCTTTAATGTTTGTAGCGGCACTTTATGCACGACGTAACCATTATCCGGTGGCTGAGCGGATAAGTTTTCGTCAGTTTTTACAGGTATTTCGCGAATCAATTCCCAGCCTGATGCTTATTTTTATCATTATCGGCGGTATTATTGCGGGGATTTTTACGCCTACGGAGGCGTCTGCCATTGCGGTAATTTATAGCTTACTGCTGGCGATGATTTATAGAGAAATTACCCTTAAGAAACTCAATGACATTCTGTTAGATTCTGTGGTAACCAGCTCAATCGTATTACTATTGGTAGGATGTTCGATGGGAATGTCATGGGCCATGACCAATGCAGATGTTCCTGAGTTAATCAATGAGCTCATTACCCGCGTTTCGGATAACAAATGGGTCATTCTGTTTATTATTAATATCATTCTGTTGATCGTCGGTACTTTTATGGATATCACGCCCGCAATTCTGATATTTACGCCCATTTTCCTGCCGATCGCTCAACATCTGGGTATAGATCCTATTCACTTTGGCATCATTATGGTTTTCAACTTAACCATTGGCCTTTGTACACCGCCAGTCGGCACTATCTTGTTTGTGGGGTGCAGTATTGGCAAGGTCAGTATCGACAGTGCAATAAAACCATTGCTACCGATGTTTCTGGCTTTGTTTGTAGTGATGGCAATTATTTGCTATTTCCCACAGATTAGCTTGATGCTACCAGGGCTATTTTCGAACTGACAGACAGACGGGCCTGAAGTATTCAGGCCCGTCTGCTTACTTCGCGGCACACAGCGAGGATTGCATGTAACGTAATTGATTCACCGGCAGTACTGATTCTTTCGCCTGAAGACTTTGTTCAATTGCGGTACAGAATTGCACCTGGCTCATTCCGGCAGCCCAAAAATCATCTGGCGTCATGCCATCCTTGATGCAATTCATTACTTCTTCCGCCCCCGGAGGCGTATTTTTTGCCAGCATATCCTTTAGAATCAATACGAAGGTGCCATGATCGTCCTCGTATTTTTGTCGCCAGGTCGCCAGTAATAATGGCTTCGTACGTTCCTGATGTTGAATAAACCGTTGCCAGTCAATTAGATTAGCGTCAATCAGTGCCTGTATTACAGCAATATTCCCAAAACGCACAATGTAAGCCAGCACCGTTCTGCCGCTATTATCCTTCGATTGCAGTAGCATTGGATACGCCTTTACCTCTTGAACCAGTTCTGTCGTCATGGGAATTACGGACATTGCCTCCAGGCGTAAAACAGGCGTGGGCGGCGGCTGTATCTGCCAGAAAGTTTTCAGCGTTGCACTGTCATAAGAATCAATAACATTGGCATACACTTCCTCGCTCAATAATTCCGGCATCAGAGACAGCAATGTCAGGCTTATTTTGCGTGCGGAAACAAGCTGACGAGCAATATCTTCATCGCTATAGCGAACGGGAACGCGTATCCCCCTGTACATCTCCAGTAATGGATTGTCTTCTCGAATAATTTCACGGTATTTCTGCGCTTGTTGGGAATCCCCTTGCAGAAAACGACTGAATGCTCGGATTGCGCGCGCATTGTAGTGCTCCAGCGCCAGAGAAAAGAATGAGCGGGTAAAATACTTTTCATCGTCAATGGAAGGAATGGTAAACGGTGAGATCCGATCTGACAGGTAACGAAAGACCTTTTCGGATGTTTCATTCTCTGGGGACTTCAACGCTACCAGCAACATCTGTTCCAGCCGTCGAGTATCACGAATCCTGTCCAGTGTGCGGAAGTTTTCCTGTTCCGCCTCGACCAACTGACGTAGTTGTTGGTAATTAAACCAGGCTGTAGTTGACATGGGCTCTGCCTGCCAAAAGAGCAACAACAAGCAAATAGTATGGCAAATACATGTCCATACGAGGGAACGCTGTCTCCATTTATTTATCAGTATTATTAATATTAGACAGGGGAATAATATCCACACCGAATTAAACAAAAACCAAAACGCAACAGAAGATAACTCCAGTAAATACAACCCAGTTGGCAACAAAAACACCATCGCCAGCTGCGGTAATATCCCCCGCATTCCTGTTTTTCGCCATCCCGAACGACTAAAGGAAAGGACGAGGACAATAAACAGCAATAACAGATATCCCCCACCATAAGTAGTGTCAGGAAAAAATGGTGAAGCGCTTCATCGTCACGCATAAATTAATCCCTTAATTTGCATTGCTGATTTATCTTTTCATGCGTCGCGTTCCAATTAGCGGTATCAACATGAATAACGCAAACAACTATTTTTGCGGAGCATCGCGTCAGTCGCAAATCCACACTATCAACATTAAATTTACTATTTACTGTTCCATTCGTTGGTGCAAATGGGAAATCTGTTTTCCTTCCCATCCTTCAAGGATTGCTCTTTGTAGTGAATTGACGGGCTCCATACATCCCCAAAGAATAACAAAAATGATATGACACAATAGCCAAATATATTTAAGATGCCGCCGCCCAATAACCGCAACCAGCAATGCGGGAAATTGGCTTATCAGCGCGAAGGTGATAATCATCCCCAGATAATCTACCTGTTCCAGCCAATAAAAGAGAAAAGCCGCGGCAGAGACAACCGCTGTTTGGGGCAGTATGACCCACAACCAAACCGCACGAGCACGTGGGCTATGGAGCGCCAATGTAATCAGCAGCAATGCGCAGGTGTCTGCTAATGCCAAAGGCCATAGCCAAAGACCAATTGCAAATTCTCGTCCCATCGAAGTCTCTGCCATGAAAGATAATACCGGGACAATAGCGCGTTATCATTGCGCAAACAGCACCCGAAATTCTGAAACGGCTTCAACCTCAAGCGGATTTGTGAGACACAGGACGTGTCATATGAAAAATATTGCTGTGCAGAACTCCCCAGGCAATGCTGAGAATGAAAAAAGGGGCGCAATGCCCCTCATTAAATCTTGCTGCTTCAGCGAATTAATCACTATTAACATCAGTGTATAGCTGATCTATGTAATCAATTTCTCCATGGACCTTCCCGGAGCCTCCCTCAATCCAGGCAGGAGAATTCGTCCGTTATGGCACCGGGTTTACCAGCAACTGTCCAATCGAACCGCGATCCGCCATTTCCAGCGTCTGGCTACCAAAATAGAACGGGAAATGCGCCCAGGAAGGCTGACCGTAATAGACCAGCAGTTCTACCTGCCCATCGACCCAAACGGTGTCTTTCCAGCCTCTGTCTTCCGGGAATGGCATCGCGCCGTTCACATTGCGGATCAGGAACATCACGCCTTCAATATGGAACGCTTGCGGTTCGTCTGCGCGCACCGTCCATCGTTCCCACGTTCCCTGCTGGGCGGCTATATCAATGCGGTTAACATCCCATAGCTGTCCATTAATACCGGGATCATCGCTGAGGCTAATATCACGGCTACGAATCGGCGAACCCGTCATAATTTCAGTTGGCAACAGGCGCATCGGCAGGCTATCAGTCACCAGCGGCAGAAGTCCGGTCGGGCGCAGTGTAAGCACTAACGTAGAAACCAGAATGCTGGATGGCTCAAAGAAACCGCGAATACGATCAACAATACTCGCCGCCTCACCGCAGGTGATCGACACTTCATCACCGTTGCTCATATCCACCAAAACTTCACGGCGTTCTCCTGGAGCCAGCGAAAGTTGTTTTACCGACACCGGCGCAAGCAGGAATCCCTGATCGCCAGAAATCACGTGCAACGGGCGTCCGTCACTCATCTGCAATTGGTAACGACGTGAGTTCGAAGCATTCAACAAACGCAGACGTACCCAGCCGCGCGACACTTCGACGTACGGACTTTGTACGCCATTGACCAGCAGCGTATCACCAACAAAGCCGCCGCTTCCCGGTTCGTTGTATTCCGGTGTACCAAAGTTATCCAGACGTTTATCCTGGATAATTACGGGAAAATCATCCACACCATAATGATTGGGAATCGGCAGTGATTTACTGACTTCATCTTCCACCAGCCACATCCCGGCAAGACCGTTATAGACCTGCTGGGCGGTACGGTTTGGCGTATTGGCGTGATACCACAAGGTCGCTGCATTCTGACGAATCGGCAGCACTGGCGCCCAGTCAGCGTTCGGTGACATCATGCGTGCCGGGCCCCCCATCAACGGACCGGGCACCTGTAGCCCAGCCACGGTCATTGAGACGTTTTCTGTCAATCGGTTGCTGTAAATCAGCTTAACATCATCGCCCTTCCAGACGCGGATAGTCGGCCCAAGATAACGGCCATTGATACCCCAGACCGGCGCGCGCGTTCCTGGCGTAAATGACCAGTGCGCGCGCTGTACTGTCATAAACAGCGGTTGCCCACGGCGAGATTCAAGCAGCGGCGGAACGGGCAGAGGTTGCTGTTGACCGGCTGCGCTTGCCTTCAGGGGGACAGCTCCTGCACACAATGCAATCCCCGATGCCTGAATGAACTGACGCCGACTGAGTGACATATTTGCTCCATGTAAAACTGGCTAAAGTAATACCGTGCAGGAAAATATTCCCGCAAAAACAGATTGCCGACTTAAACTTTCCCGGCGGCTTCGCGCTCTGCGACTTCTTTATCGAGCTCGGCGATTTTTTGTTCCATTATCGAACGACAATGGGCAGCCAGCTCGCGAACTTGATCTTTGCCATATTGACTAACGTCAATTGGCGGCAGCATTTCTACGATCACTAAACCATTATTCAAGCGGTTAAGATTAATCTTATTCGAAGTTGTGGAAACACACACGGGAATAATAGGAACACCTGCCGCAATTGCCGCATGAAATGCCCCTGTTTTAAATGGCAGCAAGCCACGACCACGGCTACGCGTTCCTTCCGGGAACATCCAGATGGAAATGCGGCTTTTTTTGAAGTGATTTACAACTTCCGCGATGGTGCCGTGAGCTTTAGTACGATTGTTTCTGTCGATCAATAAGTTACCGGTTAACCAGTACAACTGCCCGAAGAAGGGGATCCACAACAAACTCTTTTTACCTACCGTCACTGTCGGCGGCTGTACAATGTTTGATGCCGTCACCATGTCATAATTGTTCTGGTGGTTAGCAATATAGATAGCATTACCATAGCTTTCAGCATCTGCAGGTTTACGGCACTCAACTTTCAGGCCAAAAAGCGGCGCAAGACGACCAAACATATGCCCAAAAGTGGCCACATGCTTCGGATTACGTGGGCTGAAAAGGCAGTAAATAGAGCCGAATACACAGACTAAGATGCTGTAAATCACGGTAATAATCAGACGAAAAATATATAGCATAACACCCTCTAAAGGTCTGAGAGACTGGCATTGTACGTCACCTGAAGTCAGGTTAGGGCATTGTTAAAGGCCGCTCTCCGTAAAAGCGTATTGTTAATCGCAATACATGAATAAACAACGGGTTCAGGGGAATTTTTATCGTTTCTACGGACTCAACGCGGTGCCGGATGGTAGCATCAATGCCTCATCCGGCGTACCTTGCAGGCTGGAGGAAGCAATGCCCCTCCGGCATTTTACTCTTCGCTGTCGCCATTACCGGCGCGTCGCGGGGAGTCAATCTCGACACGATCAATACGCTGTAAACCGCGCATTAATGTCCCGCGACGCCCACGCTCGCCTGTGACCTTTTGCAACTCTTCCGGGCGCAATTTAATTTTGCGTTTCCCGACATGAATGGTCAGCGTACTTTGTGGCGGTAGAACATACAGCTGCGCCAGTCCATCTTCTCCACGTGCGGCTTCAGCCGACGGAATATTGATGATCTTGTTGCCTTTACCCTTCGACAACTGCGGCAGGTCGCTTACCGGGAACATCAACATTCGGCCCGCCTGAGTGATTGCCAGCAGCATATCAGAGGCATCTTCAATCACCACCGGCGGCATGACATGTGCATTTTCCGGCAAAGTAATCAATGCCTTACCTGCACGGTTACGGGCCACCAAATCATTGAAAGTACAGACAAAACCATAACCAGCGTCGGAAGCCATCAACAGTTTCTGATCATCACTTTCCATCAACATATGGTCAACGGTGGCGCCTGGCGGCAGCGTCAGTTTACCCGTGAGCGGTTCACCCTGACCACGCGCGGAAGGTAGCGTAATCGGGTCGATGGCGTAACTACGTCCGGTGGAGTCAACAAACACCACCGGTTGGTTGCTCTTGCCTTTTACCGCTGCTTTAAAGCTATCGCCCGCTTTGTAGTTCAAACCTGGCGCATCGATATCGTGGCCTTTGGCGCTACGTACCCACCCCATCTGCGACAGCACAATGGTAACGGGTTCTGACGGCAGCATGTCGTGCTCGCTCATCGCTTTCGCTTCTTCGCGTTCCTGCAACGGCGAGCGGCGCTCATCGCCATAAGCTTGCGCATCGGCCTGCAACTCTTTCTTCAGCAGATTATTCATCTTGCGCTCGGAAGCCAGAATGCTCTGCAACTGGTCGCGCTCTTTTTCCAGCTCGTTCTGCTCACCGCGAATCTTCATCTCTTCCAGTTTGGCGAGGTGACGCAGTTTTAGTTCGAGGATCGCTTCTGCCTGAGTTTCCGTAATACCAAAACGCGACATCAACTTCGGTTTCGGTTCATCTTCACTACGAATGATCTCAATCACTTCATCGATGTTGAGAAACGCCACCAGCAAACCTTCCAGGATATGCAGGCGCTTGAGGACTTTCTCCAGACGATAGTTCAAACGGCGACGCACAGTATCACGGCGGAACACCAGCCATTCGGAGAGGATTTCCAGCAGGTTTTTCACCGCCGGACGACCATCCAGGCCGATCATATTGAGGTTAATGCGATAGCTCTTTTCCAGATCGGTGGTGGCGAAGAGATGATTCATCACCTGATCCATATCCACACGATTAGAACGCGGCACAATCACCAGACGAGTCGGGTTCTCGTGATCGGATTCATCGCGCAGATCGTCAACCATCGGCAGTTTTTTGTTGCGCATTTGTGCAGCAATTTGCTCCAGCACGCGCGCGCCGGAAACCTGATGCGGTAAAGCACTGATGACCACCGCACCATCTTCTTTCTTCCACACCGCACGCATGCGCACAGAACCACGACCATTTTCGTAGATTTTACGGATCTCGGCGCGGGAGGTGATGATTTCCGCTTCAGTCGGATAATCCGGCCCCTGCACGATATCCAGTAACTGGTCGAGCGTGGTTTTCGGATCGTCGATTAAGGCGATTGCCGCCTGTGCCACTTCGCGCAGGTTATGTGGCGGGATGTCCGTTGCCATGCCAACGGCAATACCGGTGGTGCCATTAAGCAAAATGTTCGGCAGGCGGGCAGGCAGCATTTTCGGCTCCTGCAAGGTGCCGTCGAAGTTTGGCACCCAGTCAGCCGTCCCCTGCCCCAACTCGCTCAATAGCAGCTCGGAATATTTCGACAACCGGGATTCGGTGTAACGCATCGCCGCGAACGATTTCGGATCGTCCGGCGCCCCCCAGTTACCCTGACCATCAACCAGCGGATAACGGTAAGAAAACGGCTGCGCCATTAATACCATCGCTTCATAACAGGCGCTATCGCCATGCGGATGGTATTTACCCAACACGTCACCCACGGTACGGGCCGATTTTTTAAATTTGGCGCTGGCATTCAGACCCAGTTCAGACATCGCATACACAATGCGGCGCTGAACGGGTTTCAGGCCATCACCAATAAACGGCAACGCGCGGTCCATGATGACGTACATGGAGTAGTTTAAGTAGGCGTTTTCCGTAAATTCATGTAGCGCAAGGCGCTCTGCCATATCGCTCATTAATTCTGATTCCTCAACTTATTCGCCAGCCTTCAAAGGGGCAATATTGCCGGAGATACTACATTATCTGCCGCGTCGAGTCACAGGAGATCAGCGTGAATAGCGCCGTCGGACGCGTTCCGACGGCGATAAAGGCATCAATGTGCCTTGATATACAACTCTTTGCTGTAAACATAATCCTGGGGATTATGCAGTGGGAAACCGCCAACGTAAGGTTTAAGCAGTTTGATGAGCGGCTGATAGTAGACAGGAATGAGCGGTGCTTGTTGATTAATAATGACCTCAGCCTGCTGATACAGCGCATTACGCGTTGTAGCATCCGTCGTTTGTGCCGCCTGGTTTAGTAAGGCGTCATACTGTGCGTTTTTCCAGTGGCCGACATTTTCTTCGCTATCGCTCTTAAACGTGTTCAAAAAGGTTGATGCATCGTTGTACGTCGCATCCCACGACTGCCGCGATAGCATGAAATCGCCGCTACGCCGGGCATCAAGATAGGTTTTCCACTCCATCGTACGCAGCGTCACCTGCGCGCCAAGCCATTTTTTCCATTCAGAAGACAAGGCTATCGCCGTTTTTTCATGCAGATCGTACTTGTTATAGAACAGCTCAAAACGTAACGGATGAGAGGCATCGTATCCCGCTTGTTTCAGCAAGGCTTTTGCTGCCGCGACGCGCTCGCTCATCGGTTGTTGCAGTTCCCCGAACGTTGGCGCACGAAAACCTTCTACCTCTGGCGGCGTCAACGTCGTTGCAGGCGTTCGCAATCCAAGGATCTTCTGCGCAATTAACGGCCTGTCGACCGTAAGGTACAACGCCCGACGCACACGGACGTCATCAAACGGCGGTTTCTGAATGTTGAAATTGTAATATTCGCTGTTCAGACGCGGGATGATCCGCAGTTCGCCCGGAAGGGACTTTTCGATAGCGGGAATTTGCTGCGCCGGAACCCAGGTAAGATCGACCTCTCCCGCACGATAGCGGTTATAGCCGGTGACCGAATTATCCAGTGCCAGATACTCAACCTGTTGCAATACCGTATGTTGTGCATCACGGTAGTTTGGATTTTTACGTGCGGTAATTTTTTCGTTGACTACCCACTTATCAAGCACAAAGGCGCCGTTGTAAACCATATGTTCTGGCTTACTCCAGCTATCACCATATTTTTCAACCACATGATACGGAACCGGAAACAGCGTTGGCCAGGCCAGCATGGCGGTAAACCACGGCGCAGGTTGTTCAAGCGTGACTTCCAGAGTGCGGTCATCTGTCGCTTTCACACCTAATGATGAAACTTTCGCTTTTCCCGCCACAATAGCGGCTGCATTTTGAATATGCGCCTGCGCCAGATATCCGGCAAAGGGGCTTGTCGTTTGCGGGTCAACCGCACGCTGCCAGCCAAGGACAAAATCCTGCGCCGTCAGAGGCTGACCATCAGACCACCGTAAGCCTTTACGTAAATGGAAGGTATAACGTTTGCCGCCATCTGACACATCCCAACGTTCGGCCTGCGCAGGCTGAACTTTTCCTTCGCCGTCCATCCATACCAGACCTTCAAACAGATCCAGCACAATCTGCGCGGCAGTATTCTCCTCAACCTTTTGTGGGTCGAGTGTGCCGGGGTCGCCATGGTTGTTGTAACGAAAAACTTGTTGCGGAGCGAGCAGTGTGTTGGCGGGAACGTCAGCAGCGTAGAGAGGAGCCGCACTTACCAGGCTGACCAGCCATAATAAATTTCGAGTATACATGGTATTCCTTACCGGAGAGATTATAAGCCCGGCAACAATACGCCTGTGGCATTGTTTGCTCAAACGTATAGCGAGTGATTTGGCTCACACTCCAGTAAAAGATTCCCGTCACGCCAACGGCACATAAACATCCGTTTCCAGTCGCCGCTCTGTCATCCCTTCGGCAAGATTGGCGTAGTGAAACAGGATCGGCGCTTTACGCATTTTCTCACCGCTTGCCGGAAGCCAGTGGCGAATGATGGCCCAGATAGTGTGAGAGATATTATCCAGATCGCCAAAATGACGGGCGACAGCATAACGTCCACCAGTAAGTTCTCCATTACTCACGCCATAACGATTATCGGGAATCGATTCGTTAACACTGCCGCAAATATCAAAACGAAATGCGTCTGGCTCAGTGGTAGCAGGATCGTCCCAGGCGACGCCAAATGTTTGACTTTGATTAACAGGAGAGAATCCGCTGTCTTTGCGCCACATGATGAATTTCGCCACACTGTAGTTGAGCAAATCCGGGCTACCGCGATGCGGCAACATCGCCACGCGGGTTGATGGGAAATCGATAACACTAACCTTCAAAGTCTGGTCTTTCATTTTGCCTCCCTGCGTAATTATTCCCGGGAACACGCCCCGGGAGAGATAATTATTATGGATTAACTTTGCGGATCTCTTTAACGTCAATCTCAACGGAGTTCCAGTCTTTATCGACTTCACCCTGAATCTCAACGGTATCTTTCGGCGTAACCGTCACACCTCTCCAGCGTTTGTGGTCGATATCCACATTGATGGTGCCGCTGGCATCTTTAAACAGATAGAGATCGTCAGAAATACGTTCAACAATATTTCCGCGCAGGGTTACCCAGGTATCGTCACGCATTGATTTTGCACTTTCTACGGTCGTTACACTACCGTTCGGCCCCTGGAATCCACCGGCCTGACTCTGCGTTGCCGTTGGGCCAGAAAATCCCCCCTGCTCTGCTGCCATAACCGGTGCGCTGCACAGGGCCATTACTGCGATTGCTGCTGCGAATTTTTTCATGCTTATTACTCCCTTTCATGTCTGTTTCCGGGCATTTAACAAGATAGTCCTTAACAACTTCTTAAGGCAAAAAAAGAAAATTTAGTGCTGTACAGAGCCCGTTACAACACGGTTTACTGGCAGCAAATACGAATATCGCAGGGAATAAAAGATGCGAATTTTACTGATAGAAGATGACATGCTGATTGGCGACGGTATCAAAACAGGCCTGAGTAAGATGGGCTTTAGCGTCGACTGGTTTACAGAAGGTCGTCAGGGTAAAGAGGCGCTTTATAGCGCACCTTATGACGCGGTGATTCTGGATCTAACCTTACCAGGAATGGATGGTCGCGATATTTTGCGCGAGTGGCGGAATAAAGGCCAGCGTGAACCAGTACTGATCCTCACCGCGCGAGACGCGCTGGCCGAACGCGTGGAAGGTTTGCGTCTGGGAGCCGACGATTATCTGTGTAAACCTTTTGCGTTGATAGAAGTTGCCGCCAGACTGGAAGCTCTGATGCGTCGCACCAACGGCCTGGCCAGCAACGAGCTGCGCCACGGTAATGTAATGCTCGATCCGGGTAAACGAATCGCCACTCTGGCAGGCGAATCTTTAACACTCAAACCCAAAGAATTTGCCCTGCTGGAACTGCTAATGCGTAACGTCGGGCGAGTATTACCACGCAAACTTATCGAAGAAAAACTGTATACCTGGGACGAAGAAGTCACCAGTAATGCCGTCGAAGTGCATGTGCATCATCTGCGACGCAAGCTCGGCAGCGACTTCATTCGTACCGTTCACGGTATTGGCTACACATTAGGTGAGAAATGAAATTTACCCAACGCCTTAGTCTGCGGGTCAGGCTGACGCTGATCTTTCTAATTTTGGCCTTGCTGACCTGGATTATCTCCAGTTTTGTTGCCTGGAAACAAACGACAGATAATGTCGATGAATTGTTCGATACTCAGCTTATGCTGTTTGCCAAACGGTTAAGTACGCTCGATCTTAACGAAATCCATGCAGCAGATCGTATGGCAAGAACACCGGATAAATTCAAACACGGTCATATAGATGACGACGCGCTGACTTTCGCCATCTTTACCCATGACGGCAAAATGGTCCTCAATGACGGTGATAACGGGGAGGACATTCCCTACAGCTATCAACGTGAAGGATTTACTAACGGGCAACTGGTGGGCGATAAAGATCCATGGCGCTTTATCTGGATGACCTCCCCTGATGGAAAATACCGTATTGTGGTTGGTCAGGAGTGGGAATACCGCGAAGATATGGCGCTGGCGATTGTCACCGGGCAACTGATTCCCTGGCTTGTCGCACTGCCCATTATGTTAATTATCATGATGGTACTACTGAGTCGTGAGCTTTCACCACTAAACAAACTGGCGCTGGCGCTACGTATGCGTGATCCCGACTCAGAAAAACCGCTTAACGCTACCGGCGTACCCAGCGAAGTACGTCCGCTGGTCGAGTCGCTGAATCAACTGTTCGCTCGTACGCATGCAATGATGGTTCGTGAGCGACGCTTTACCTCCGATGCGGCCCACGAACTGCGCAGTCCGTTAACGGCGCTGAAAGTACAAACCGAAGTTGCACAGCTTTCTGATGATGATCCGCAGGCGCTGAAAAAAGCCTTTGTGCAATTACACTCGGGGATTGATCGCGCGACCCGACTGGTTGATCAGCTGCTGACTCTGTCACGGCTTGACTCGCTGGATAATCTGCAGGATGTCGCGGAAATCCCGCTTGAAGACCTCCTGCAATCATCAGTGATGGATATTTACCACACAGCGCAACAGGCGAAAATTGACGTCCGGCTGACACTCAACGCACATGACATCAAACGTACCGGACAGCCGCTATTACTAAGCTTGCTGGTACGAAATCTGCTGGATAATGCCGTGCGCTACAGTCCACAAGGTAGCGTAGTGGATGTCACCCTGAATGCCGATAATTTCATCGTCAGAGACAACGGCCCCGGCGTGACGTCAGAGGCGCTGGCGCGAATTGGTGAACGTTTCTATCGTCCACCAGGACAAACCGCCACCGGCAGTGGGCTTGGACTGTCGATTGTCCAACGAATCGCCAAATTACATGGCATGAATGTTGCGTTTGGGAACGCAGAACAAGGTGGATTTGAGATAAAAGTGAGCTGGTAGCGGTAAGACTTTTGCTAAATTCGCAAAAGACTTTGCACATTTTGCTAATTTCACCGCACCGCTCTGTGACGTACTATTGTCGGCAAACGTCTCTCCTTGAGGATAAAAAATGAGCAATATTCTGATTATCAACGGTGCGAAGAAATTCGCCCACTCCAATGGTCAACTGAACGACACCCTGACCGAAATTGCGGATGGTACACTGCGCAACCTCGGGCATGATGTCCGCATCGTTCGCGCCGACAGCGACTACGATGTAAAAGCCGAAGTTCAAAACTTTCTCTGGGCTGATGTGGTGATCTGGCAGATGCCAGGCTGGTGGATGGGTGCGCCTTGGACAGTGAAAAAATACATTGATGATGTGTTCACCGAAGGTCACGGGACGCTGTATGCCAGCGATGGACGTACTCGTAAAGATCCGTCGAAAAAATACGGTTCTGGCGGCCTGGTACAGGGTAAAAAATATATGCTGTCCCTGACCTGGAACGCACCAATGGAAGCTTTCACCGAAAAAGATCAGTTCTTCCACGGCGTTGGCGTTGACGGTGTGTATCTGCCGTTCCATAAAGCAAACCAATTCCTCGGTATGGAACCGCTGCCGACATTTATCGCTAATGATGTGATAAAAATGCCTGATGTTCCCCGCTATACTGAAGAATATCGCAAGCATCTTGTGGAAATTTTTGGTTAACTAGAGCTCTGGCTTTAGAAGGAGTTAACCATGATTACAGTAATCGCAGAAATCCGTACTCGTCCTGGTCAACATCACCGTCAGGCAGTATTGGATCAGTTTGCTAAAATCGTTCCAACTGTACTGAAAGAAGAAGGTTGCCACGGCTATGCGCCGATGGTGGATTGCGCTGCTGGCGTGAGTTTCCAGTCTATGGCGCCAGATTCTATTGTGATGATTGAGCAGTGGGAAAGCATCGCGCACCTTGAAGCGCATCTACAAACCCCGCACATGAAAGCATACAGCGAAGCCGTAAAAGGCGACGTGCTGGAGATGAATATTCGCATCCTGCAGCCGGGGATTTAACCCTGCCTTGTTTGCCCGGCCATCCTGACCGGGCAATGTTCTTTCTTTTAAACCTCAATCTCCGCCATGTCGCCTTTCTCTTGCAACCAGTTCCGGCGATCTTCCGCGCGTTTTTTCGCCAGCAGCATATCCATTACCGCATCAGTACGCTGATCGTCTTCATCGCTGATAGTTAACTGCACCAGACGGCGAGTGTTCGGATCAAGCGTTGTCTCACGCAATTGCATCGGGTTCATTTCCCCGAGACCTTTAAAACGCTGGACATTTGGCTTGCCTTTTTTGCGTTTTAATTGCTCGAGCACACCCTCTTTTTCTTCTTCCGTCAGGGCGTAATAAACTTCCTTGCCCAGATCGATTCGATACAACGGTGGCAGAGCGACGTAAACGTGACCGTGTTTCACCAGCGTGCGGAAGTGTTTTACAAACAGCGCACAGAGCAGCGTGGCAATGTGCAGGCCATCAGAGTCCGCATCCGCCAGAATACAGATCTTGCCGTAACGCAACTGGCTAAGATCGTCGCTGTCAGGATCGATACCGATCGCCACCGAAATATCGTGCACTTCCTGCGAGGCCAGCACTTCATCGGAAGAGACCTCCCAGGTGTTAAGGATCTTACCTTTCAGCGGCATGATCGCCTGATATTCCCGATCGCGCGCCTGCTTGGCGGATCCGCCTGCGGAGTCACCTTCCACGAGGAACAGTTCGGTACGGTTAAGATCCTGCGCGGTACAATCAGCCAGTTTGCCAGGCAACGCCGGACCACTGGTGAGTTTTTTACGTACAACTTTCTTCGCAGCGCGCATACGACGCTGGGCGCTGGCTATCGCCATTTCCGCCAGCAGTTCAGCCGCCTGAACGTTCTGGTTCAGCCACAGAGTGAACGCATCTTTCACCACGCCAGAAACAAATGCCGCACACTGACGAGAAGAGAGACGCTCTTTCGTCTGTCCTGCAAACTGCGGATCCTGCATTTTTACTGACAGCACATATGCGCAGCGATCCCAGATATCTTCTGCCGACAGCTTCACGCCGCGCGGCAGAATATTGCGGTATTCGCAAAATTCACGCATCGCATCCAGCAGGCCCTGACGCAGGCCGTTAACGTGCGTACCGCCCTGCATAGTAGGGATCAGGTTAACATAGCTTTCAGTCAGCAGTTCGCCACCTTCCGGTAACCACAGCAGCGCCCAGTCTACGGCCTCCGTTTCACCATTAAAATTACCGATAAACGGTTTTTCCGGCAGCGTCGGTAAGCCATTTACAGCCTCCGCCAGGTAATCGTTCAGGCCATCCTGATAGCACCAGCGTTGTTCGGTATTGTTGATCTCATCTTTAAAAGTGATCTCAACGCCGGGGCACAATACCGCTTTGGCTTTCAGCACATGTGTGAGACGCGAAACAGAAAAACGCGGACTGTCAAAGAAGGTTTCATCTGGCCAGAAGTGCACGCTGGTGCCGGTATTACGTTTACCGCAAGTACCGACAACCTGCAGATCCTGTACCTTTTCACCATTTTCAAAGGCAATGTTATAGATCTGACCATCGCGGCGCACATTGACTTCTACGCGTTTAGACAAAGCGTTAACTACCGAGATCCCTACGCCGTGCAAACCGCCAGAGAACTGGTAGTTTTTATTAGAAAATTTACCCCCTGCGTGAAGACGGCAAAGAATCAGTTCGACCGCCGGCACGCCCTCTTCCGGGTGAATATCAACAGGCATCCCGCGGCCATCATCAATCACTTCCAGCGACTGGTCAGCATGTAAAATAACGTCCACGCGTTTGGCGTGGCCGGCCAGTGCTTCATCCACACTGTTATCAATAACTTCTTGCCCCAAATGGTTAGGGCGAGTGGTATCGGTATACATCCCCGGGCGGCGGCGAACCGGCTCAAGCCCGGTGAGTACCTCAATGGCATCAGCGTTATAAGTTTGCGTCATGGTTTAAGTTAGCAATTCGAGTTGATCGTCAGAGATGGTGCAGACCAAGAAAATCGACGATCGGGTTGAAATAATCTTCGAAGCCCGTGAATGCGTGGTTGCCGCCTTCTATGACAGTCTGGCGGCAGGAAGCGTAATACGCTACCGCCTGACGGTAATCCAGCACTTCATCTCCCGTCTGTTGCAGCAACCAAATCAAATCCGGCGCTTCCAGCGGGTCAATCTGCATGACTTTAAGATCGTAAATATGGCGTGACTCTAGCACATATTGCTGCCCGGTGTAGGGGTTCTCGTTCTGACCAAGATAGTCCGTCAGCAGCTCAAACGGGCGGACTGCCGGGTTAACCACCACAGCCGGCAGCATAAAACATTGCGACAACCAGGTAGCGTAATAGCCGCCCAGTGACGAACCGACAATACCCAACGAATCACCGCCATGCTCAAGAACGATTGACTCCAGCAGTTCTGCCGCATCGGAAGGATACGGCGGTAACTGCGGAATAATCATCTCAACGTCAGGGTGATGTTCCGCCAGCCAGTTTTTTAACAAACTCGCTTTCGCTGAACGCGGCGAGCTGTTGAAACCGTGTAAATAGAGTAGCGTAAACATCAGTAGCCTTCTGAAGCGGTATCAGGTTGAAAACGGGTATCCGCCAGACGGTGCACTTCGGTAGTCAGCGTGCCATCGGCATGTAATTCCAGCGTACGCCAGCCTGGCGCGATGGTGTCCAGGGTGAAGTTGGAACAGTGCGGTTTAAACTGCACGCAGGTCGACGGCGTTGCCAGCAAACGACGACCATTCCAGTCGAGATCCAGTTCCTGATGGATATGCCCGCACAACAGATATTTGACGTGCGGAAACTTCTCCAGCACGTTGTCCAGTTCGCCTGCGTTACGCAAACTGTGTTGGTCAAGCCAGCGACAACCCGCAGGCAGCGGATGATGATGCAGTAACAGCAAGGTATGGCGTTCTGGCGCATCGGCCAGTTTACGTTCCAGCCACTCAAGCTGAAACTCGCTCAACTCGCCATGCGGCACGCCAAACACCTGGCTATCCAGCAACAAAATTTGCCACTGTTCACCGATAAACACGCGTTTCGCCGGAGAGATCCCCGCATCTTGTAACGCGCTATACATCGCAGGCTGGAAATCATGGTTGCCAGGCAACCAGACGCAAGGCGCACGAAAACTTGCGATGCCTTCCGCAAAATGCAGATAGGCCGCCGCCGTTTGATCCTGCGCTAAATCACCTGTTGCAACAATCAGGTCGAATTCGTGCTGGTGTGGGCGAATCGCCTCCAGCACCGCCTGGTAGCTTTCCCAGGTGTTTACCCCCAACAGGGCTTCGTGCTTTTGCGCAAACAGGTGAGTGTCGGTAATTTGTAAAATCCTGACTCTGGCCTCACCAGCCAGAGGAAGGGTTAACAGGCTTTCCAAATGGTGTCCTTAGGTTTCACGACGCTAATAAACCGGAATCGCCATCGCTCCATGTGCTAAACAGTATCGCAACCAGTCCGCTAAAAACTGGTTAATTTGATGCTTTTCGTCGCGTTGATGCAACTTTTTATTCGGATAATCATACCGCGCTTTAAAGCGAAAAATCTGCTGACTTGAACACACTTCAGCCACCATCGCATCATGATACAGACGCACTGTCATTGACGGAAGACTCCAGTAACTGATCGCCGGCGCAGTCTGTTCAATTGTCACCAGGGTAGTGTATCGGGTCGATTCCACAATCGTTAGCCGATATTGTGCGTTCGCCACCTGATAGCTTACAGTTTCGCCGGGTGCGTCATTGCGCGGCAACAAACGGCGCAATTGCGAAAAATTCATCTCGCACAGACGCATCATTTCAGGAAAGTCAGGTGTGTAACGCTTCATTTATGTCCACTCATTTTTTAACGCTTGATGATGCAACTGCAGCCATTGCAAAGCGATGACCGACGCTGCGTTGTCGATTTTCCCCTCTTCTACCCACTGGTATGCCTGTTCCCGGCTTACCACATGAACCCGAATATCTTCGTTTTCATCAGCCAGACCGTGGATCCCGTTTGCGGTCGTGGCATCCACTTCCCCCACCATAATTGATGAGCGCTCACTCGTGCCGCCTGGGCTTGCCAGGAAACTTAACACCGGTTTGGTCCGTTTGACTATCACTCCCGCCTCCTCAACCGCTTCCCGGCGGGCGACATCTTCCACACTTTCACCCTCTTCAATCATCCCGGCAACCATTTCCAGCAGCCAGGGCGTTTCGCTGGTGTCATACGCGGCAATCCGAATCTGTTCAATCAGCACAACTTCATCGCGCACAGGGTCAAAGGGTAGCAAGACTGCGGCGTGACCGCGCTCAAAAATTTCCCGCCGAACCTCATGACTCATTTGCCCGTTGAATAGACGATGACGAAACCTATAAAGATCTAATGAAAAAAAGCCGCGATAAAGTGTTTCTCGTGCAATAATTTCTACATCGTTTTTGCCAAATGTAACGGGCGGGTTGTCTGGCTTAAGCATGGTTAATACCCTGGCATTAAAAGTGAATAAAATGTGAATTTCAGCGACGTTTGACTGCCGTTTGAGCAGTCATGTGTTAAATTGAGGCACATTAACGCCCTATGGCACGTAACGCCAACCTTTTACGGTGGCGGCTTCTGCTAGAATCCGCAATAATTTTACAGTTTGATCAGCGCTAAATACTGCTTCACCACAAGGAATGCAAATGAAGAAATTGCTCCCCATTCTTATCGGCCTGAGCCTTTCTGGGTTCAGTACATTGAGCCAGGCCGAGAACCTGATGCAAGTTTATCAGCAAGCACGCCTTAGTAACCCGGAATTGCGTAAGTCTGCCGCCGATCGTGATGCTGCATTTGAAAAAATTAATGAAGCGCGTAGCCCATTACTGCCACAGTTAGGTTTAGGTGCAGATTACACCTATAGCAACGGCTACCGCGACGCGAACGGCATTAACTCTAACGCAACCAGCGCGTCACTACAGTTGACCCAATCCATCTTCGATATGTCGAAATGGCGTGCGCTGACCTTGCAGGAAAAAGCGGCCGGTATTCAGGACGTCACTTACCAGACCGATCAACAAGCCTTGATCCTCAACACCGCGACTGCGTATTTCAACGTGTTGAATGCTATTGACGTTCTTTCCTACACCCAGGCACAGAAAGAAGCGATCTACCGTCAGTTAGATCAAACGACCCAACGTTTTAACGTGGGTCTGGTTGCTATTACCGACGTACAGAACGCCCGCGCACAGTACGATACCGTGCTGGCGAACGAAGTAACGGCTCGTAACAATCTCGATAACGCCGTTGAACAGTTACGTCAGATCACCGGTAATTACTACCCAGAATTGGCGGCCCTGAATGTCGAAAACTTTAAAACCGACAAACCTCAACCGGTTAACACACTGCTGAAAGAGGCCGAAAAACGCAACCTGACGCTATTGCAGGCGCGTTTGAGCCAGGATCTGGCACGCGAACAGATTCGCCAGGCGCAGGATGGTCACTTGCCGACGCTGAATTTAACCGCCTCTACCGGGATTTCTGACACCTCTTACAGCGGTTCAAAAACCCGTGGTGCGAGCGCGGGTCAGTATGACGACAGCAACATGGGCCAGAACAAAGTCGGCCTGAGCTTCTCACTACCGATTTATCAGGGCGGTATGGTTAATTCGCAGGTGAAACAGGCACAGTACAACTTTGTCGGTGCCAGCGAGCAACTGGAAAGCGCGCACCGTAGCGTCGTGCAAACCGTGCGTTCTTCCTTCAACAACATTAATGCATCTATCAGTAGCATTAACGCCTACAAACAGGCCGTGGTTTCCGCCCAAAGCTCATTGGACGCGATGGAAGCGGGTTACTCGGTCGGTACGCGTACCATTGTTGATGTGCTGGATGCCACCACCACGCTGTACAACGCCAAGCAGGAACTGGCGAATGCACGTTATAACTACCTGATTAACCAGTTGAATATTAAGTCAGCTCTGGGTACGTTGAACGAGCAGGATCTGATGGCGCTGAACAATGCGCTGAGCAAACCGGTTTCCACTAACCCGGAAAACGTCGCGCCGCAAACGCCAGAACAGAATGCTATTGCTGATGGTTATGCACCTGATAGCCCGGCTCCAGCCGTTCAGCAAGCATCCGCACGCACTAACACCAGTAACGGTCATAACCCTTTCCGTAACTGATGACGACGGCGGGGCTTCGGCCCCGTCTGAACGTAAGGCAACGTAAAGATACAGGTTATCTGCCGCATTCTTCCCCCTTCTCGCTTCAATTTCGACCAGCCATCCTCTATTCTGATGGGTATTTACCACTGGTCCCGGAAGACAAAAATGAAACGGACAAAATCCATACGCCACGCATCGTTCCGCAAAAACTGGAGCGCACGCCACCTGACGCCTGTCGCTCTCGCTGTCGCCACTGTTTTTATGCTGGCAGGCTGTGAAAAGAGCGATGAAACAGTTTCTCTGTATCAAAATGCTGATGATTGTTCAGCCGCAAATCCTGGCAAGAGCGCAGAATGCACCACCGCGTATAACAATGCGTTGAAAGAAGCAGAACGTACCGCGCCAAAATACGCCACCCGTGAAGACTGCGTTGCCGAGTTTGGCGAAGGTCAGTGCCAACAGGCGCCTGCTCAGGCAGGAATGGCGCCTGAAAATCAGGCGCAAGCCCAGCAATCCAGCGGTAGTTTCTGGATGCCGCTGATGGCAGGTTACATGATGGGGCGTCTGATGGGCGGCGGCGCGGGCTTTGCACAACAACCGCTGTTTACCTCGAAGAACCCAGCCAGCCCGGCTTACGGTAAATATACCGACGCGACCGGTAAAAACTATGGCGCAGCCCAACCTGGCCGCACCATGAGCGTACCAAAGACGGCAATGGCGCCGAAACCGGCGACCACTACCACTGTCACCCGCGGCGGCTTTGGTGAATCCGTTGCTAAACAAAGCGCCATGCAGCGTAGCGCAACAGGCACTTCATCACGTTCAATGGGTGGCTGATACCGATGGAAAGAGTCAGTATTACCGAGCGCCCGGACTGGCGCGAAAAAGCCCACGAATACGGTTTCAATTTTCACACTATGTATGGCGAGCCTTACTGGTGTGAAGATGCTTACTACAAGCTCACTCTCGCCCAGGTTGAAAAGCTGGAAGAAGTCACCGCCGAACTGCACCAGATGTGCCTGAAAGTGGTAGAAAAAGTGATCGCCAGCGATGAGCTGATGACCAAATTCCGCATACCGAAACATACCTGGAGTTTTGTGCGTCAGTCCTGGCTGACTCACCAGCCATCGCTTTATTCGCGTCTTGATCTGGCGTGGGACGGCACAGGCGAACCTAAGCTTCTGGAAAATAACGCCGATACGCCAACTTCATTGTATGAAGCAGCGTTCTTTCAGTGGATCTGGCTGGAAGATCAGCTCAATGCCGGTAATTTGCCGGAAAACAGCGATCAATTTAACAGTCTACAAGAGAAGCTGATTGACCGTTTTGTGGAGCTGCGAGAGCAATACGGCTTCCAGTTGCTGCATCTCACCTGCTGTCGGGATACGGAGGAGGATCGCGGCACCATTCAATATTTACAGGATTGCGCTAACGAAGCTGAAATCGCCACCGAGTTCCTGTACATCGACGATATCGGTTTAGGTGAAAAAGGTCAGTTTACGGATTTGCAGGATCAGGTGATTGCGAATCTGTTCAAGCTATATCCGTGGGAATTTATGTTGCGCGAAATGTTCTCCACCAAACTGGAAGATGCTGGCGTACGCTGGCTGGAACCGGCATGGAAGAGCATTATCTCCAACAAGGCGCTTCTGCCGCTATTGTGGGAGATGTTCCCGAATCACCCGAATCTGTTGCCGGCTTATTTTGCGGAGGACGATCATCCGCAAATGGAAAAATATGTTGTTAAACCGATCTTCTCACGTGAAGGCGCAAACGTGTCGATCATTGAGAACGGTAAAACCATTGAAGCGGCTGAAGGTCCATATGGCGAAGAAGGGATGATTGTTCAACAATTCCATCCGTTACCGAAATTTGGCGACAGCTATATGTTGATTGGCAGTTGGCTGGTAAACGATCAACCTGCCGGAATTGGCATTCGCGAAGACCGCGCGTTGATCACCCAGGATATGTCACGTTTTTATCCGCATATCTTTGTAGAGTAAATATACTGAACGTTGCCTGGCACATCCGGGCAACGCTACTTAACGTCCTCTATCTCTTCAATATATTCTACATATATCTCACTTATATTTAACATTACCCGTTCATTTTCTCTTTCTTTTTATTACCACAAAAAACTCGCCTGATTTTTTAATCTAACTCTATGATTTATCATAGAACAGATCTCAACACGAAAATAAAATTAGCCATTGTTGTATTAAATAAAAACGTCGCCACGATCACATTGCAGGACATTATTTATTGTTCGGAATATACAATCACCCTACTATCAAAAATAATAAAAAAGAACCACCAGTCATAAAACAAATATATTTAACCCTGTGTTATTTTTCTTTTCTGACGAATAAATGGCCCTGTCTTATTCACCTAACAAATTATTAAGCGTCATCTTAACAGTAGATATTTATCAGTATTATATATTTTATTTATATAAGGAGATATATCCATGTTTGTTTCATATAGAAAAACGCTGGTTGCAGGGGCTGTGGCATTAACTCTGGGGTTCTCTGTCAGCAACGTCATGGCGGCAGGCTTTAAACCCGCGCCTCCTGCCGGGCAATTAGGCTCAATTGTTGTCGATCCTTACGGTAATGCACCGCTGACGGCAGTCGTGAATTTAGATAGTCACGTGATTTCTGACGTTAAAGTAACGGTTCACGGTAAGGGCGAAAAAGGTGTGCCTATTACTTATAAAGTGGGCCAGGAATCACTGAAAACTTACGATGGCGTACCAATTTTTGGTCTTTATCAGAAGTTCGCCAACAAAGTGACGGTCGAATGGAAAGAAAACGGTAAAGCCATGAAGGATGATTACGTTGTGCAGACGTCATCCATCGTAAACCAATATATGGATAACCGCTCCATCTCCGATCTACAGCAGACCAAAGTCATTAAAGTCGCTCCCGGTTTTGAAGATCGCCTTTATCTGGTTAATACCCATACATTTACCGCGCAAGGTTCCGATCTCCACTGGCATGGCGAGAAAGATAAAAACGCCGGTATCCTTGATGCCGGTCCAGCGACTGGAGCGCTGGCTTTTGATATCGCGCCCTTTACCTTTATTGTCGATACCGAAGGAGAATACCGCTGGTGGCTGGATCAAGACACCTTCTATGACGGTCGTGACCGCAATATTAACAAACGTGGTTATCTGATGGGTATCCGCGAAACGCCACGCGGCACCTTTACTGCAGTTCAAGGCCAGCACTGGTACGAATTCGACATGTTAGGCCAGGTACTGGAAGATCATAAATTGCCGCGCGGATTCGCCGATGCGACCCATGAATCTATCGAGACGCCAAAAGGAACGGTGTTACTACGCGTAGGTAAGAGTAATTATCGCCGTGATGACGGTGTCCATGTCACCACTATTCGTGATCATATCCTCGAAGTGGATAAATCTGGTCGCGTTATTGATGTATGGGATCTAACGAAGATCCTCGATCCGAAACGTGATGCTCTTCTGGGCGCGCTGGATGCAGGCGCCGTTTGCGTTAACGTTGACCTTGCTCATGCCGGACAACAAGCAAAACTGGAACCGGATACTCCGTTTGGCGATGCATTAGGCGTCGGTCCAGGCCGTAACTGGGCGCATGTCAACTCCATCGCCTATGATGCAAAAGATGATTCGATCATTATCTCTTCTCGCCATCAGGGTGTATTTAAAATCGGCCGTGACAAACAGGTGAAATGGATCCTTGCTCCGTCCAAAGGATGGCAAAAACCACTGGCCAGTAAACTCCTGAAACCCGTTGACGCTAATGGCAAACCAATTAGCTGTAACGAAAATGGCGTATGTGAAAACTCTGATTTCGACTTTACCTACACGCAGCATACCGCCTGGCTTTCCGGCAAAGGGACGCTCACCATTTTTGATAACGGCGATGGTCGACATCTGGAACAACCTGCCTTACCAACCATGAAATACTCTCGCTATGTGGAATATAAAATAGACGAGAAAAAAGGCACAGTTCAGCAAGTCTGGGAATACGGAAAAGAGCGCGGCTACGATTTCTATAGCCCAATCACCTCCATCATTGAATATCAGGCCGATCGTAACACCATGTTTGGCTTCGGTGGTTCTATTCATTTGTTCGATGTCGGTCAACCGACCGTCGGTAAGTTGAACGAAATCGATTACAAAACCAAAGAAGTGAAAGTGGAAATCGACGTGTTATCTGATAAACCCAACCAGACTCACTATCGCGCGCTGTTAGTTCGTCCACAAGAGATGTTCAAATAATTAAGAGGGAACAAGAATGTCAAAGTCAGGAATTACATCACTATTTAAAAGCGTACTATTAACAGCGACATTGGCTATTTCATTTACCGCCAGTGCATTCACTGAAGGCACTGATTATATGGTGCTGGAAAAACCTATTCCTAACGCGGATAAGACGCTGATTAAAGTTTTCAGTTATGCCTGCCCGTTCTGCTATAAATACGATAAAGCAGTTACCGGCCCGGTATCGGAAAAAGTGAAAGATGTCGTCGCTTTCACGCCTTTTCATCTGGAAACCAAAGGTGAATACGGCAAACAAGCGAGCGAAGTCTTTGCAGTATTAATCAACAAAGATAACGCGGCTGGTATTTCTCTGTTTGATGCAAACTCGCAGTTCAAAAAAGCCAAATTTGCCTATTACGCTGCTTATCACGACAAAAAAGAGCGCTGGTCTGATGGTAAAGATCCGGCTGCTTTTATCAAAACGGGTCTGGATGCTGCCGGGATGAGCCAGGCAGATTTTGAAACCGCGCTCAAAGAACCTGCGGTGCAAGAAACTCTGGAAAAATGGAAAGCAGCCTATGATGTCGCAAAAATTCAGGGCGTTCCGGCGTATGTTGTTAATGGCAAATACTTGATTTACACCAAGAACATTAAATCCATTGACTCTATGGCAGAGCTTATCCATGAATTAGCGAGCAAGTAAACAGGGAGTCAGGCTATGGCTTTCATCAAGGGGATGTGGAAAAACCTTCGCTCTTCACCAGTGGAGACACTGGTAAGATGGCAAGAGCAGCGCTTTTTGTGGTTGCTGATGGCCGTAGCGATGGGTGCACTGATTATCCTGGCGCACTCTTTCTTCCAAATCTATCTCTACATGGCCCCATGTGAACAGTGCGTTTACATCCGTTTCGCCATGTTCGTGATGGTTATTGGAGGATTGATTGCGGCGATCAACCCGAAAAACATCGTCATGAAGTTGATCGGATGCGTTATGGCATTTTACGGCAGCATTATGGGACTCAGATTTTCGTTCAAACTGAACGATATCCACCATGCCGTACATAACCCGGATCCCGATTCATTGTTTGGTGTGCAGGGCTGCTCGACCGATCCAACGTTCCCCTTCAACTTACCGTTGGCACAGTGGGCGCCGGAGTGGTTCAAACCTACTGGCGATTGCGGCTACGATGCACCTATCGTTCCCGATGGCGTCTCGCTCAGCAGCACTCAACCGTGGTTTGTGGACCTGTATCAACAATCTGAAGGCTGGTATCTGCTGCCGCCGTGGCATTTTATGAACATGGCGCAAGCGTGTATGTTGGCTTTTGGAATGTGTCTGGTGCTGCTGGTCATTATGAGTGGCGCATGGGCGCTTAAAATCGTCAAAGGGTAACTCAGCAATACCCGAGGCCAGTCATTCTGGCTTCGGGTTATTTTATTAGCCTATCTGCACCGACAGCATACTTAAACTCCCCATCTCAATGCCATCAACAGGGACTGTTATCGATTCCCGGCCATTCCATGCCCCTAAAATATAAAGCAGCGGCAGAAAATGTTCTGGCGCCGGATTCGACAAAGCGCCCCCATCATGGTCAAGATAATTGATTAATGGATGCTGCTCTATCGGGCCTTGCCACGCCAGGTTAGCTTTCACATATTCATTGAACGACATCGCCCACGGATATGGCGAACTATCGCCATGCCATTTGACTGTGCGCAGATTGTGCACAACGTTGCCGCTGGCGATCAACATGATTCCTTCGTCGCGCAACGCCGCCAGTTTACGCCCCATCTCAAAATGCCAGGCCGCAGGTTTGGTGCTATCGATACTCAACTGCACCATTGGAATATCTGCGTCTGGATACATCTTAATCAGCACGCCCCAGGAACCGTGGTCAAAACCCCAGGCTTCTTTATCAAGCGTCACTGGGACAGGAGCTAACAGTTCGACCAGTCGCTGCGCCAGTGCAGGCGATCCGGGAGCAGGGTAATGAGTGTCATAAAGCGCCTGAGGAAAGCCGCCAAAGTCATGAATAGTAGGCGGAGCTTCCATCGCAGTAACCCCCATACCTCGGGTAAACCAGTGCGCGGAAACCACGACAATCGCTTTCGGACGTGGCAATGTCATCCCCAACGTCTGCCAGCTACGGGTATACAGATTATCTTCCAGCACATTCATCGGGCTACCGTGACCTAAAAACAATGCTGGCATACGTATTGAAGACATGATGATATCCTTAACTAAAGGTGTCATTTTGATATCCTCACAATACGCTTGTTCGACGGAGTAAGAACCCGGATAACAATGATGATCATCATCAGTTATTTTGAAGATCTGCCTGAAGGCGAAGGTTTATAAGGAGTTGTCGATGTCAGTACCTCTCATTCTGACCATACTGGCGGGGGCAGCCACATTTATTGGCGCGTTTCTCGGCGTTCTTGGGCAAAAACCCTCGAACAGATTACTGGCGTTTTCGCTGGGATTTGCGGCGGGAATTATGCTACTCATCTCGTTGATGGAAATGCTCCCCGCCGCATTAGCCGCCGAAGGAATGTCACCGGTATTGGGGTATGGGATGTTTATCTTCGGTCTGCTGGGCTATTTTGGTCTGGACCGTATGTTACCCCATGCCCATCCACAAGATTTAATGCAAAAATCGGTGCAACCGTTGCCAAAATCGATCAAACGCACCGCTATTTTATTGACCCTGGGCATCAGCCTGCATAACTTCCCGGAAGGGATCGCCACCTTTGTGACGGCAAGCAGCAACCTGGAGCTGGGCTTTGGCATCGCTCTGGCCGTCGCATTACACAATATTCCTGAAGGTCTGGCGGTGGCGGGTCCAGTTTACGCGGCAACGGGCTCGAAACGAACGGCGATTCTGTGGGCGGGTATTTCTGGGCTGGCGGAAATTCTCGGCGGCATTCTGGCGTGGTTGATCCTCGACAGCATGATATCACCAGTCGTTATGGCAGCAATTATGGCGGCAGTCGCCGGAATTATGGTCGCGCTTTCTGTCGACGAATTAATGCCGCTGGCCAAAGAGATCGATCCCAATAATAACCCCAGCTACGGCGTACTGTGCGGGATGTCTGTAATGGGCTTCAGCCTGGTGCTGCTACAAACGGCGGGAATCGGCTGAAAACAACGCCAGATGTTGTCCAGCATATGGACAACATCTGCTGGCTTCACTAAAGTCCTATTTCAATTTTTCCGCTGTCTCTTCTCTCGCACTGTTTAAGTATTTGTTCCGCGCCTCCAGCAGAGCGTCTCTGTCCTGGCGAAACGCCCGACAATAACGTTTCAAATGCAGGAAATATCCCACCACAACCAGAGCAATCAATACAATCCAGTACCAGGCGATAAACATCCTTTTTACCCTTAATATTTAACAATACTAAACATTTAGCGTATAAATTTCACATATCCTTTTTAGGACATATTCATATGGTCGCATAATAACGAAACAATTATATGATTTTGATCATAATGAAAAAGATTGGCCGATATTAATGAAATTTTCTTATAGAAAGAGAAGCAGAATTAACAACCATCATGGTAAAGGCAAATAAAAAAACCGAAGCCAACTATAACTTCGGTTTCTTTGATAATCGCAGTGATTTACATAAATATTTTTAGCTAGCTTTGCGCTCATGCGCCTGACGATACGCCACCAAATCTTCGATGGTGACTAGCGCCATATTGTGTTTATTGGCGAACTTGATGCACTCTGGCGCGCGAGCCATAGTGCCATCATCATTAGTCAGTTCACACAGCACACCTGCAGGTTTAAACCCAGCCAGTGTCATCAGATCAATGGTGGCTTCCGTATGACCGCCACGCGTCAGTACGCCGCCCGCCTGCGCACGCAGTGGAAAAACGTGGCCCGGACGATTCAAATCTGATGGTTTTGCACCATCGGCAATCGCCGCGCGAACGGTCGTAATACGGTCAGCAGCAGAAACCCCGGTCGTCACACCTTCTGCCGCTTCAATCGTTACGGTGAAACCGGTGCCGTAGGCGCTGGTGTTATTTTCCACCATCATCGGCAGATCAAGTTGTTTACGACGATCTTCGGTGATGCACAGGCAAACAATACCGCTGCCGTGGCGAATGGTCAGCGCCATCTGCTCTACAGTCATCGTTTCTGCCGGGAAGATCATATCGCCTTCATTTTCACGGTCTTCATCATCAAGCACCATTACACCGCGTCCTTCACGTAGTGCAACCAGCGCGTTTTCAACGCGTTCGAAAGGCGTACCAAAAGAGGAAAGTAGCGTCTGATTCATGGTAAAAAAACCTCACTAAAATTATGGTTACCAGAATCAGGGCAGTCTTAGGAGTGGCGGCATGCAGCCAAAATAACGTGAGCGGGTCCATGCCCGGCAGAATCGTTACTCTCTCCCATCCGGACTTTAACCGTCGGCCCCGGAATTACACCGGATCTGCTGTCCTTTGAGTTCACACTCAAAGCGCTCGCGGGCTTTCAACTGTGTTGATTTACCGCCGGTGGGGAATTTCGCCCCGCCCTGAGAATAAGCGGATTCACTATAACGCTAATGATTAGCGGCGGCAACGCATAGGTTCACATAATTCTGGTTTATGCCTTAGCCTTATCGCACTACAATGGCATCCAACATCTATCAGTACAGGGAAACAACAATGATTGACCCGAAAAAGATTGAACAAATTGCTCGCCAGGTTCACGAATCAATGCCAAAAGGAATCAGGGAGTTCGGGGAAGATGTGGAGAAAAAAATCCGCCAGACCCTACAAGCACAACTGACACGCCTCGATTTGGTAAGCCGCGAAGAGTTCGATGTGCAGACACAAGTCCTGTTGCGGACTCGTGAGAAACTGGCGTTACTGGAACAACGCCTCAGTGAACTGGAAGCACGCAGCATCCCGGTAGCAGAAGAACAGACTCCACCGGTTGATAAGTCTGAATAAACAAAAACGGGCCAAATGGCCCGTAATATCAATGTTCTAATTCCAGTTCTCTGGTCTGCATCATCTGTTGGCAATACCAGGTATAGCGGGCGCAAAACCAGGTTCGATGTTCTTCATCCATGTTACCGGTGATGGCCAGAATATCGACTGGACGGCCTTCTGCATGCATTCTGGCAAAACTACGTGCCAGAAAATCAAAATTATTTAATGAATTAAGACTATGGTCCATAAGCACATCCTCCGGTTATCACATACCTTGTAAGGTCATATGCTTTTTCTGATTTCAGTATTCCCCATTCAGTGTAGCGGCTTTAAACATAACGTGCGTAAATATATTGTCTCGGATCACATTTTTTATCGAAAAATAAAAAGAACATTAGAACTCTTTTCCTTTTAAAACTTAGTCAAGTTATGTTATTATTAAAAATCAAAATACAAGCAAAGAAATTATAATATAACGAACGATGCGTCACTAAATAGACAACGGAGTGACATATGATTTTATTTTCCGATTACAACACCCCGTACCTCTTTGCTATTTCCTTTGTACTGTTAATTGGCCTGCTGGAAATTATTGCCATCATCTGTGGTCATATGCTCTCCGGCGCTATTGATGCACATCTTGATCATTATGATTCCATCACCACAGGTAATATTAGCCAGGCGCTTCATTATCTCCATATTGGAAGATTGCCAGCTCTCGTCGTCCTCTGTCTGTTGGCCAGTTTTTTCGGTCTCATTGGCATTCTCCTGCAACATGTCTGCATCATGGTTTGTCAAACTCCGCTCACGAACCTGTTCGTTGTTCCTGTGAGCTTGCTGCTTGCCACTATTGCCGTTCATTATATTGGTAAGGTGATCGCGCCATGGCTTCCTCGCGATCATAGCTCTGCCATCACAGAAGAAGAATATATTGGCAGCATGGCGTTAATTACCGGTCATCAGGCAACATCTGGAACGCCCTGTGAAGGAAAACTCACCGATCAATTCGGTCAAATTCACTATTTATTGCTGGAGCCCGAAGAAGGGAAAACTTTTAATAAAGGTGACAGGGTTTTAATTATTTGCCGACTTTCTGCAACACGGTATTTGGCTGAAAACAATCCCTGGCCAAATATATTGTAAATATTTAATCAAAAGGAAATTTAATAATGGATGATATTGTTAATTTAGTGCCGTCATGGATGTTTATGGCGATTGTTACCGTATGCGTTCTGTTTATTATCGGTATTATTTTCGCGCGGCTTTATCGTCGGGCATCCGCCGAACAGGCATTTGTGCGTACCGGGTTAGGTGGACAAAAAGTGGTTATGAGCGGCGGCGCAATTGTTATGCCGATTTTCCATGAAATCATTCCTATCAATATGAACACCCTGAAACTGGAAGTCAGTCGCTCGACAATCGATAGTCTGATTACCAAAGATCGTATGCGTGTCGATGTGGTAGTCGCTTTCTTTGTGCGAGTTAAACCGTCGGTAGAAGGTATAGCCACAGCCGCCCAGACACTGGGGCAACGAACGCTATCACCGGAAGATTTACGTATGCTGGTCGAAGATAAATTCGTTGATGCCCTGCGCGCCACCGCGGCGCAAATGACTATGCATGAGTTACAGGATACCCGCGAAAACTTTGTTCAGGGCGTGCAAAATACGGTTGCAGAAGACCTGTCGAAAAACGGTCTTGAGCTGGAGAGCGTGTCACTCACCAACTTCAACCAAACCTCGAAAGAACATTTCAATCCGAATAACGCTTTCGATGCCGAAGGTCTGACAAAATTAACCCAGGAAACGGAACGTCGTCGTCGCGAACGTAACGAAGTTGAACAGGATGTAGAAGTTGCGGTGCGTGAGAAAAACCGTGATGCTCTGTCGCGGAAGCTAGAAATTGAGCAACAAGAAGCGTTTATGACGCTTGAGCAGGAACAACAAGTTAAAACCCGCACCGCCGAGCAGAATGCGAAAATTGCCGCTTTTGAAGCTGAACGTCGTCGTGAAGCGGAGCAAACACGAATTCTGGCTGAACGTCAAATTCAGGAAACCGAAATCGACCGCGAACAAGCCGTCCGCTCCAGAAAAGTTGAGGCAGAACGCGAGGTTCGCATTAAAGAAATTGAACAGCAGCAGGTTACCGAAATCGCTAACCAGACGAAATCGATCGCCATTGCCGCAAAATCAGAACAACAGTCGCAGGCGGAAGCGCGTGCTAACCTTGCTCTTGCGGAAGCCGTAAGCGCACAACAAAACGTGGAAACCACTCGTCAGACAGCCGAAGCCGATCGTGCCAAGCAGGTTGCGCTGATTGCTGCGGCGCAAGATGCCGAAACCAAAGCCGTTGAACTGACAGTACGGGCGAAAGCAGAAAAAGAAGCCGCAGAGATGCAGGCGGCGGCTATTGTTGAGCTAGCCGAAGCAACGCGTAAAAAAGGTCTGGCAGAAGCGGAAGCACAGCGTGCGCTGAACGATGCTATTAACGTACTTTCTGACGAACAAACCAGCCTAAAATTCAAACTGGCATTGTTGCAGGCGCTGCCTGCGGTAATTGAGAAATCCGTGGAACCGATGAAGTCTATTGACGGCATCAAGATTATTCAGGTCGATGGTCTGAACCGAGGTGGCGCTGCGGGTGATGCAGGCACAGGTAGCGTTAATGGAGGAAACCTTGCAGAACAGGCATTATCTGCCGCCCTTTCTTACCGCACACAAGCACCGCTGATTGACTCCTTGCTCAATGAAATCGGTGTTTCTGGCGGCTCGCTGGCGGCATTAACTTCCCCCTTAACCACAACAACTCACATCGCAGAAATCGCAGAATAAATCTTCAGCTATAAAAATCCTCGGCCTCAAAAAGCCGGGGATTTTTTATATCTGCATTCCGCTAAAAAGAGCAAATGATCAGGTTATTGCAGCGTTTTTCGAGCCGACTCGGGGAAGAGAAAACGGCATCCGGGAAAATGTTGCGCAGGGTCTGGCGCTCATCAACAATCGGGAGGCAGCAAGGGGCTGAAACGGGAAAGCCCCTCCCGAGGAAGGGGCCTTACAGAAGGAAAGGGTTATGATGAAGCTCGTCATCATACTGATTGTGTTGTTACTCGTAAGTTTCGCAGCTTATTAACAGCCAATCAGAGGGGGGAGAAATCCTCCCTCACCCTTGTTCCTTTACTCTAGGTTGAAAAAACAACAGCGTCAAGAAGGTTTCGTTAACACACATCCCTGGCCCAAAACACCGGGGATTTTTTATATCTGCGTTCCGCTAAAAAGTACAAATGATCAGGCTATTACAGCGTTTTGCGAGCCGACTCGGGGAAGAGAAAACGGCATCCGAGAAAACGTTGCGCAGGGTCTGGCGCTCATCAACAATCGGGAGGCAGCAAGGGGCTGAAACGGGAAAGCCCCTCCCGAAGAAGGGGCCTTGTATAAGGAAAGGGTTATGATGAAGTTCGTCATCATACTGATTGTGCTGTTACTGATAAGTTTCCACGCTTATTAACGGCCATTCAGAGGGGGGAGAAATCCTCCCTTACCCTTGTTCCTTTACTTTAGGTTGAAAAAACAACAGCGTCAATAGGTCTATCCAGCACAACGTGAGAACTGAGAACCGCTTTCCGGTTAGCCTTTTTTATCCTGTTGGATCTTCTTAATAATGTTAGTGGTCGAGCAACCGTCTTCGAAGTTGAGCACCAGCACTTCACCGCCATTGGCCCAGACTTCTTTACTCCCGGCAATCTCTTCCGGTTTATAGTCGCCGCCTTTCACCAGCAGATCGGGCAAGATCCCGGCAATCAGGCGCTGCGGCGTGTCCTCTTCAAACGACACCACCCAATCGACCGATTCCAGCGCCCCCAATACAATCATACGCTGTTCGAGCGGGTTAACCGGGCGGGAATCCCCTTTCAGCCGTTTCGTTGAAGCATCGCTGTTCACTGCAACAATTAAGCGGTCTCCCAGTTTACGGGCGTTTGCCAGATAGGAGACGTGCCCGGCGTGGAGAATATCGAAGACGCCGTTGGTCATCACCACTTTTTCACCGCGTTTACGTGCCGCCGCTACAGCCAGTTTCAGTTCCTCTTCAGTCATCACGCCAAAGCCGGTGTCCGCACGTCCACGTACTGCATTTTCCAGCTCGATCGGCGAAACCGTAGATGTCCCCAGTTTGCCGACCACCACGCCTGCCGCCGCATTGGCAAAGAAGCAGGCTTCTTCCAGCGAATTACCCGCTGCCAGTGTTGCCGCCAGTACGCCAATTACCGTATCGCCCGCACCGGTAACGTCATACACTTCCTGCGCCTGGGTTGGCATATGCAGCGGAGCTTTACCCGGTTGCAGCAACGTCATTCCCTGTTCAGAACGCGTTACCAACAGCGCAGAGAGTTCGTAGTCGGCAATCAATTTCATGCCGCGTTCAACGATCTCTTCTTCACTCTTACACTTACCGACAACAGCTTCAAATTCCGAAAGATTCGGCGTTAACAGCGTAGCGCCGCGGTAGCGCTCAAAATCGGTACCTTTTGGATCAATCAGTACCGGAACACCCGCTTTACGCGCCAGTTGAATCATCTGCTGCACGCTTGCCAGCGCACCTTTGGCGTAGTCAGACAGAACCAGCGCGCCAATCGAACCCAGAGCCTGATTAATCCGCTCATGCAACGGCTGCGGATCAACACCTTCGAAACCTTCTTCGAAATCCAGACGGATCAGCTGTTGGTTGCGGGAAAGTACCCGCAGTTTGGTGATGGTCGGATGCGTCGGCACAGAAACGAAGTCGCATTTTACGTTTACGTCGGCCAGAGATTTACTCAGCGCCCGCGCCGCATCGTCAATCCCTGTCAGCCCAACCAGGCGTGCGTTTGCGCCGAGAGAAGCGATGTTCATCGCCACGTTTGCCGCGCCGCCCGGACGTTCTTCGATGGTGTTCACTTTAACCACGGGCACCGGCGCTTCCGGCGAGATACGGCTGGTGGGACCGTACCAGTAACGATCCAGCATCACATCACCAACCACCATCACTCCTGCACGTTCAAACTCTGGCAGCGTTACTTTCATTCCTGTCTCCTGAGAGATTCAAAATTTGCGCGCGATAATACCATATTTCATTCTTCCGCCAGCCACTTCTGCCAGCTTGCCCGCACCAGTTCACGCTCTGCGGTAAAGCAATCCTCCGGCACACGGCCCGGCAACTCTTGCAATGCCAGATGATGAAGTTCATCGCGAAGCGTCGTGTAAGCACGAGTCAGCGCCATCGCTTCCTGCTCTTCCATAATGTCGTTTTGTGCCAGCAGTTCCAGAATGCGCACGTTGTCTGACCAGCGCGTTAACTTCGGTTTTTCATGAGCGTAGCGCAACACCAGATATTGAGTAATAAATTCGATATCGGTAATTCCGCCTTCATCAGCTTTGATATCAAAGCGATCGCGATGTTTATTACCAAGGTGAGCGCGCATTTTCTCGCGCATCTCCCGCACTTCTGTTTGCAAGGTTTTACCTTCGCGCGGCAGCGTCATAATCTCCCTACGCACCGCGTCAAAGTGCGCAGTGAGCTGTGGATCGCCATATACCACACGCGCACGTACCAGTGCCTGATGTTCCCACGTCCAGGCCTCGTTTTTCTGATAATCGGCAAACGCTTCTGCAGAAGTCACCAACATTCCTGCCGCCCCGGATGGACGCAGCCGCGCATCCACTTCGTACAAAATGCCGGAAGAGGTGCGCGTGCTGAACAGGTGCATAATGCGTTGCGCCAGACGCAGATAAAACTGTCGCCCGTCGATTTCCCGTTCACCATCAGTTATCGCATCCATTGGGCAATCATGGAGGAAGATAAGATCAAGATCAGAACTGTAGCCTAACTCCCAGCCGCCCAGCTTGCCGTAGCCGACCACCGCAAAACCACGGCCTTCGCGTTCGTTCAGGTGATTTGGCTTACCGTAGCGGGCAACCATTTGAACCCACGCCTGCTGAACGACGGCATCTATCATCGCTTCCGCCAGCCAGGTTAAGTGATCGCTCACTTTCATTACCGGCAGCGTACCGGCAATATCCGCCGCCGCGATGCGTAACAGTTGCGCCTGTTTGAACTGACGCAACGCCTCAAGCTGTTGTTCTTCGTCATCTTCCGGCACACGCAGCAAATACTGACGCAGTTCGTCACGGTAGGCGTCCGTTGCAGTCGGCTGGTAGAGCGTGTTGGGATCGAGCAGTTCGTCCAGCAATAATGGATAACGCGCCAGTTGGCTGGCGATCATTGGCGATGCAGCACACAGAGAAATCAAATGCTTAAGTGCCGCCGGGAATTCACTGAGTAATTCTAAATAGGTGGTGCGGGTAACAATCCCCACCAGCAAGGCGGTAATGCGCGACAGCGTGACAGCAGCGTCTTCACGCGCGCAGACATCACTTAGCAAATGCGGCATCAGATGGTCGAGCACCTGACGTCCACGCGGCCCGATAGTGCGCTTATCCAGCTCTTTGCGGAAATCGGCTATCAGCATCAGCACTTGTTTACGATCATCCTCGCAGAGATGCGCCAACACAGGCGTAGTGTCATCTTCCTGCAATACATCCTGCCACAACTCACGCCACTGTTCCGACAGTGACTCTTCCTGAGTTTCGCTTTCATCGTCGCCAATGAGTTCGTTAAACACCCGGCGCACATTGGTCATATGTCCGGTCAGCGCCCCGGTCAATTGCGGCCAGTCAGCAAAGTCCATCGCCCACGCCAGCCGCGCACGGTTAAGTTCATCAGCAGGAAGCGTCTGGGTTTGTTCGTCATTAATGCTTTGCAGCAGGTTTTCCAGGCGCCGCAGGAACAGATACGCTGCCCGCAATTGTTCGGCATCGTTTTCAGAAAGCAGATTCAGCGCGGCAATAGCGCTGAGCGTGGGCAGTAAAGAGCGCGATTGCAGCGACGGTTCACGCCCGCCGCGAATAAGCTGGAACACCTGGACGATAAATTCAATTTCGCGAATACCGCCCGCACCAAGTTTAATGTTGTCGGTCAAACCACGACGGCGCACTTCACGGGCAATCATCCCTTTCATGTTGCGCAGCGACTGGATCACGCTGAAATCAATGTAACGGCGGAAGACAAACGGGCGTAGCATCGAACGCAATTCGTTAGCATAGACGCCATCGCTATCGCCCATAATCCGCGCCTTGACCATGGCGTAACGCTCCCAGTCGCGCCCCTGCTCCTGGTAATAATCTTCCAGCGCGGCAAAGCTCAGTACCAGCGGGCCACTTTCGCCAAAAGGACGCAGCCGCATATCCACGCGATAGACAAAACCATCTTGTGTGGGCTGATCCAGCACTTTAATCAGCCGCTGGCCCATACGGGTAAAGAACTGAGCGTTATCCAGTTCGCGGCGTCCGCCCTGCGTGCAACCATGCTCAGGCCAGGCAAAAATCAAATCGATATCTGAAGAGAAATTCAGTTCGCCGCCGCCCAGCTTACCCATGCCTAAAATCAGCAGCGGTTGCGCTTCGCCCTGCGCATTGCACGGCGTTCCCCACTCACGACAGCAGGCGTCATACAGCCAGTCGCGCGCGGCGACAATCAGTGTCTCCGCCAGATGACTCAACTGCTGCAAAATACTCTCTTCAGCAACCAGCGTCAGCGTTTGCGCCCAGGCGATGCGCACCATAATGCGCCGCCGGAACAGCCGCAGTTCACGCATTAACCCAGCCTCGTCACTCACATGACTGAGCGTCTCCTGCAACCATGCAGCGTAATGCTGCCATTCGTCGGCCTGCGGTGGTTCGCTTTCCAGTTCCTTCAGCCACTCTGGATGCGCAATCACGCTGTCCTGCACAAAATCACTGAAAGTAAGTACTGACTTCGCCTGTATGCTAAGTGATTCCTCGGCTAAAGGCGCTGGCAGCCACTCAACAACGGTCTGCCAGTACTGCTGTAACGATGAAGAGAGCGGCTTCATAAGCAATTTTATCCTTGCCAGATTAACGTTTTCCGCTGTGCAACCAGAACGGTTCCTGATTGTTTGCCTCGTTACGGAAATGTTCAATTTCAATGCGTTGCCCGGTCACAATGGCGCGACGCAGTCCCTGCCAGTTCTCCAGCCAGGCTTGCGCAACAAGGGGATCGTAGTAACCCGCCAGCAGCAGTATAGAGTCGATATCACGCGTCAGGCGCGGCAACTGGTCACGATAGCGATCGCCCAGCGGCTGGCAAAAAACGCTTTTCAGTTCGGCAGCATGGCGGGAAAGATGGATATCGGCAAAGCGTTTAAAAGAATCGCTGATTTTTCCCTGCGCTTTGGCATCTAAAAACGGTTGCCAGGCTTTGCTCACCAGCCATTCGGTCAACGCCAGTTTCGCCATCGCCGTTTCGGTGGAGTAGACCGCCGTCGTGGCAGAAACCGCAAAAGCAATCGTCGCCTCGCATTGGGTCAGCAAGTCACGTAAGTGAGTGCTTGCTTTGCGTGGAACAATGCCGCCGAACAGCATCAGCGTATGACGAACCAGGCCAATGGCTGCCAGCACCTGCTCTTTCGCCGCATCGTTGCCGCGTACCCACAGTTCTTCATGATACTGCCATTGCGCTAACGCCAGCTCCAGTGCCGCTTCCAGCCCCCGTTCCACGTTAGCTTTTGCCGCAACATGCAAAATGGTAGTGGGTTTGATTTCACGCACAGGATTGCCCTGCGCCAGATGGTAACCGCGCGCCGCTTTGCTCAGGCTGCCCTGGCGTAATCCGGCTTGCGATACCAGTTGATTCGCCAGTTTCAGCACTGCACGTGTTTCTCCGCTGAGTAATTCCAGCTCCAGCTCACTGATAGGTTCAGCAAATTCCCCTGCTTTCACCTCGCCCTGGTCGAGGGCAATTTCAATCTGGCTGCCATCAACCTCCACCAGCCATTTTTCGCGATAAAAATCGGTACTGAACAGCGGCTGCACGCGGGAAGCGAGATCGGCAGGCAATTCGCCGTTCGGCCAGACTTCCGTTGGTAACTGCGCAAGGTCGAGCGTCGGTTCGCTCAACGCCACATTATATTCCGGGCGCTGGTGTAAGCCGCCAGTCACTCTCCCTGCGACTTTCATGGTCATCTCATAACGACCGTTTTCACCACGAATACGCAGGCCCATATCGTGCCCACGCAGCCAGTTATCTGGCGTTTCGTAGTAAATATTCAGCAACTGCACGGGGTCATGGTGCTCGCCGCCCAACGTATTGAGATGGTCACGTAACGCCTCAACGGCACTGTGATTAACAATAAACTTTAATTCGATTTCCTGAGCCATGGCCTTTACTTACTGGTTGTGTCACATAAGTGACGATGAACGGCGAACTTAATGCGATCTTTCTTGTCAGTAGATAGTATTTTGCGCCAAATTGCCATGCAACGGGCAATTTGACGGGCGTAAAAGTTTGAAGCAGTGGCAAAACCTGACACAGAGGATTCCGATTGATACCGAATGCTTTGCGTAGCGACACTGATGCCACTACTATCGTTCCACTTTCCATGACAATAACGACAGCCTGATGCCAAAATTACGCCTGATCGGATTAACTTTACTCGCACTTAGCGCCACTGCCGTCTCACACGCCGAAGAAAAGCGCTATGTTTCTGACGAACTGAACACCTGGGTCCGCAGCGGTCCGGGGGATAATTATCGCCTCGTGGGCACGGTTAATGCCGGCGAGGAAGTGACCTTATTACAAACTGACGCCAACACCAATTATGCCCAGGTGAAAGACAGCTCCGGTCGTACTGTCTGGATCCCGTTGAAACAACTGAGCACAGAGCCAAGTCTGCGCACCCGCGTGCCAGATCTGGAAAATCAGGTCAAAACGCTGACCGATAAGCTCACCAATATCGATAACACCTGGAATCAGCGCACCGCAGAAATGCAGCAAAAAGTGGCGCAGAGCGACAGCGTGATCAACGGGTTAAAAGAAGAGAATCAGAAGCTAAAAAACGAACTGATTGTCGCCCAGAAAAAGGTCGATGCCGCCAGCGTACAGTTAGATGACAAACAGCGCACCATCATCATGCAGTGGTTTATGTATGGCGGCGGCGTGCTGGGGCTTGGCTTGCTGCTCGGCCTGGTACTGCCGCACCTGATCCCCAGCCGCAAACGCAAAGATCGCTGGATGAACTAAATCGCCTTCTTCGTTGCACTGTCTTATTATTAGGGATTGTGTATTTGACGAAGGGAAGATGGCGTGAAGATTTATCTGGTCGGTGGTGCGGTTCGGGATGCGTTGTTAGGGCTACCGGTCAAAGACAGAGATTGGGTAGTTGTCGGCGGCACGCCACAGGAAATGCTCGACGCGGGCTACCAACAGGTAGGCCGCGATTTTCCTGTTTTTCTGCATCCGCAAACCCATGAAGAGTATGCGCTGGCGCGTACCGAGCGGAAATCCGGTTCCGGTTATACTGGTTTTACCTGCTATGCCGCGCCAGATGTTACGCTGGAAGATGATCTTAAGCGTCGTGATTTAACCATCAACGCACTGGCCCAGAATGATGACGGCGAAATTATCGATCCGTACAACGGTCTGGGCGATCTACAAAATCGTCTGTTACGTCATGTTTCCCCCGCCTTTGGCGAGGATCCGCTACGCGTACTGCGCGTGGCGCGTTTTGCTGCACGTTATGCCCACCTCGGTTTTCGTATTGCCGATGAAACCCTGGTGCTGATGCGCGAGATGACTCACGCTGGCGAACTGGAACACCTGACACCAGAACGGGTGTGGAAAGAAACGGAAAGCGCCCTCACCACACGTAATCCACACGTGTTCTTCCAGGTACTGCGCGATTGCGGCGCACTGCGCGTTTTATTCCCGGAAATTGACGTGCTGTTTGGCGTTCCGGCCCCTGCCAAGTGGCACCCGGAAATCGACACAGGCATTCACACCTTAATGACGCTGTCGATGGCGGCGATGCTGAGTCCGCAGGTCGATGTCCGGTTTGCAACCTTATGCCACGATCTCGGAAAAGGGCTGACGCCGCCAGAACTTTGGCCGCGCCATCATGGTCACGGTCCGGCGGGCGTAAAGTTAGTGGAGCAACTGTGCCAGCGTTTACGCGTGCCAAATGAAATTCGCGATTTAGCCAAACTGGTGGCTGAGTTTCACGATCTCATCCACACCTTCCCAATGCTGAACCCGAAAACTATTGTTAAATTGTTTGATTCTATTGACGCCTGGCGTAAACCGCAGCGTGTCGAGCAACTGGCGTTGACTAGCGAGGCCGATGTACGCGGCAGAACCGGCTTTGAATCGGCGGACTACCCGCAAGGACGCTGGTTGCTCGAAGCCTGGGAAGTGGCACAGTCAGTGCCGACAAAAGCCGTCGTTGAAGCGGGATTCAAAGGTGTAGAGATTCGCGAGGAGCTGACTCGCCGCCGGATTGCAGCGGTCGCCAACTGGAAGGAACAGCGTTGCCCAAAACCAGAGTGAGTGCGGGGCATTTTGCCGGATGCGACGTAAACGCTTTATCCGGCTACATGTCAACGACGGTTGTAGGTCGGATAAGACGCGCCAGCATCGCATCAGGCATTGATTGCCGGATGCGGCGTGAACGCCTTATCCGGCCTACGCAATCGTGGACCATTCCAGGCATCCGACACTGTTCTTTACATCAAAAGAACACGACGTACACCGCTGTTGCCACAATAAAGCGATAAATGGCAAACGGAATAAACGAAATCCGCTTAATCAGTTGCAGGAAGGTTTTAATCGCAATCAGCGCCACCACGAAGGCAGTGATAAACCCAACGGCAAACATCGGGATATCGCCAGTCGTCAGGACCCCCCAGCTTTTGTAGAGATCGAGCGCCGTTGCGCCCATCATCATCGGCACCGCCAGCAGGAACGAGAACTCGGAAGCGGCATAACGGCTCACGCCCATCAGCATCCCGCCGGAAATGGTCGCCCCGGAGCGGGAGAAGCCCGGCCACAGCGCCAGACACTGGAAGCAGCCAATCATAAACGCCTGGCGATAAGTCATATCGTCCAGCCCCGGCGCACGCGGCTCTTTCGGCTTCAGGCATTCGGCGGCAATCAGCAACAGACCACCAACGACCAGCGCATACATAACATTAACCGGGTTAAACAATGACTTAATCGTGTCGTGGAATAACAGTCCCAGCACTACCGCCGGAACCATCCCCAGCAGAATGTGGATCAGCGTTAGACGGCCTTTGCTTTCTCCTTCATGCTGTAGCGGACGACCAAAGTGAATGCCAATCAGGCCAAACAGACGGCGCCAGAACATCACTACCACAGCCAGAATCGATCCTAACTGGATGACGACTTCAAAGGTTTTCGCCGTATCGCCTTCAAATCCCAACAAATGACCGACAATAATCATATGGCCCGTGCTGGATACCGGCAGAAATTCTGTCAATCCTTCGACCACACCCAATATTGCCGCTATTAGCAGCGAGTGCATATCGCTCATCAATAAACCCCTAAATTATAAAAATATACCGCGTGTCCAAACGACAGCAGTATGACCTGGTTATAACCGTTTGGTTTAATAACTGTAAAATTAATTATTTTCTTTCAGATTATTGCCACGCTCAATAACGACGCCAACATTCGCCGCACGCGCCACTGCGCCCGGTTTGCTAAGTTTGATACGCACCCACGGCGAGTTAAAGCGAGTCAACAGCAATTCAGCCACCTCTTCCGCCACGCGTTCCACCAGAGCAAAACGTGCGCCCTCAACGTGATGGATCACCGTTTCTGCGATGTCGGCATAGCTGAGGCAATCCGCCACATCATCGCTTTTCGCCGCTTTGCGGTTATCCCACGCCATTTCGATATCGAACACCAGCTTCTGTTCGATGGTCTGTTCCCAGTCGTAAACACCAATAGTGGTGATTACCGAAAGTTGCTCTATAAATACAATATCCATCACGTCCTGCCTGCTTTTTGGCTAACCGGATACCACTTCCGGCGAAATGTGCGTATTATCCACAGATTCATCGTTGAACACGAATTTTCAAAACGGAACAGCTTATGAGTGCAATCGCGCCTGGAATGATCCTCATCGCGTACCTCTGCGGCTCTATTTCCAGTGCCATCCTGGTTTGCCGCCTGTGTGGGCTGCCCGATCCGCGAACCAGCGGCTCCGGTAATCCTGGCGCAACCAATGTGTTACGTATCGGTGGCAAGGGAGCAGCCGTAGCAGTACTGGTTTTCGACGTTCTGAAAGGAATGTTGCCCGTCTGGGGCGCATATGCATTAGGCGTCAGCCCCTTCTGGCTCGGCCTGATTGCCATTGCCGCCTGCCTGGGGCACATCTGGCCGATCTTCTTCGGTTTCAAAGGAGGAAAAGGCGTAGCCACCGCATTTGGCGCTATCGCCCCAATTGGCTGGGATCTAACAGGAGTAATGGCGGGAACCTGGCTACTTACCGTGCTATTAAGCGGATATTCGTCGCTGGGGGCGATTGTCAGCGCGCTAATTGCGCCTTTTTACGTGTGGTGGTTTAAGCCCCAATTCACTTTCCCGGTCTCGATGCTCTCTTGCCTGATTCTGTTGCGTCATCATGACAACATCCAGCGTTTGTGGCGTCGTCAGGAGACGAAAATCTGGACGAAATTCAAAAGAAAGCGTGAAAAAGATCCCGAGTAATTTCTGGCGGCCCTACAAAACCTGATACCCCTCATTGGTTTTACCCAGACGCTGTTGGCACCACGCCGCCAGAAACTCCACGCAGACACGTAATTTCATACTGCGATAAAGCGGTTCCCGATAGACCGCCCAAATATTAGCACTTTGCGCATATTCCGGTAACACCCGAACCAGCTTACCGCTTGCCAGAAACGGCTGCACATCCCACTCGGAACGCAACATAATTCCTTTGCCCTCCAGCGCCCATTGCAACACAATCTCGCCGCTATTGGAGGAAAGATGCCCACTCACCTTCACCGACTTTTTCTCCTGTCCGTTCCCCAACTCCCATATTCCGTGAGTCATATCACGCTCTTTAGTCACCAGGCAGTCATGACGGCTTAATTCCTGTAATGATTGCGGCAGGGGATATTTTTGCAGATACTCAGGCGCTGCACATAATATTCTTTTATTTTTCGTTAACAGATGTGCGATATAATAATCAGGAATTTCATCGTTAATCCGAATATCCAGATCAATATTATCCTGCACTAAATCAATTTGCCGATCGAACAATTCAAAATGCACCTGCAACTCGGGGTAATTGCGCATCAATTCGGTAATGGCTGGTGCAATATAACTGCGACCAAAACCAAAACTGCAACCAATACGAATCATTCCTTCTGGACGCGTTTTGATTTGTGTGACGTCATCGACCAGCCGCTGATATTGCGTGAGGATTTCTAACGCATGTTCATAGCAACGTTGACCGCTTTCGGTTAGCGCCACACCGCGGGCAGAGCGATTAAGTAGCGTCGTTGCCAGCGTGTTTTCAAGGATTTGGATCCGTTTAGTGACAAAAGCAGGCGTCTGCCCAAGCGCAGCGGCGGCGGCACTAAAACTGCCGCAATGGACGATTTCTACCAGTACCTGCAAATCCTTAGCCAGAGGCCATGTATTCAGCATCATTCATTGTCCGCAGTTTTGATAAGCGAAGTGTATTTCGCCAGGCATTTCTATTCTCTGCTCTGGCGCAATATTCATCTTTATTTTCGCGCTGATTCACGAACTGTTAATTACATATTCACGGTAGCAAAAAATATAAAACCACACTTTTAGTGGTAGTTTGTGGTAGTGAATTTTTCCTGACAAATACAAAAACTGGAGTTGCTATGAGCGAATGTAATAAACAACAGGCAGTAAATAAGCTGACAGATATTGTCGCTAACTTTACTGCAATGATTTCCACTCGTATGCCCGACGACGTAGTGGATAAATTAAAACAGCTACGGGATGCCGAGACGTCGGCAATGGGAAAAATTATCTACCACACGATGTTCGACAACATGCAAAAAGCGATCGACCTCAATCGCCCTGCTTGTCAGGACACCGGGGAAATCATGTTTTTCGTTAAAGTCGGTTCTCGCTTCCCGTTGCTTGGCGAGCTGCAAAGTATTCTTAAGCAAGCCGTGGAAGATGCAACTGTCAAAGCCCCGCTACGCCACAACGCAGTAGAAATTTTTGACGAAGTGAATACCGGCAAAAATACCGGCAGCGGCGTACCGTGGGTAACCTGGGACATCATTCCCGACGGTGACGATGCGGAAATCGAAGTTTACATGGCAGGCGGCGGCTGCACATTACCAGGCCGCTCGAAAGTGTTAATGCCATCGGAAGGCTACGAAGGGGTAGTGAAATTCGTCTTTGAAAATATTTCTACTCTCGCGGTAAACGCCTGTCCGCCGGTACTGGTGGGCGTGGGCATCGCCACCTCGGTGGAAACCGCCGCCGTTCTCTCGCGTAAAGCCATTTTGCGCCCGATTGGCAGCCGACATCCCAACCCGAAAGCCGCAGAGCTGGAGCTACGCCTCGAAGAAGGACTCAACCGTCTGGGGATTGGCCCACAAGGGCTGACAGGCAACAGTTCAGTAATGGGTGTTCATATCGAATCTGCCGCTCGCCATCCATCAACCATCGGTGTTGCTGTTTCTACAGGTTGCTGGGCACATCGCCGCGGTACGCTGCGGGTTCATGCCGATCTCACCTTTGAAAATCTGTCTCACACCCGGAGCGCGTTATGAAAAAGATCCTGACAACCCCGCTCAACGCTGAAGATCTGCAAGATATTCGCGTCGGCGATGTGATCTACCTGACCGGTACGCTGGTGACCTGCCGCGACGTTTGCCATCGCCGTTTGATCGAACTTAAACGTCCGATCCCTTACGATCTCAACGGCAAGGCGATTTTCCACGCTGGCCCTATCGTGCGTAAAAACGGCGATAAATGGGAGATGGTGTCTGTCGGCCCGACGACCAGTATGCGGATGGAAAGTTTTGAACGTGAATTTATCGAACAGACTGGCGTAAAACTGGTAGTCGGCAAAGGCGGAATGGGGCCGCTGACCGAAGAAGGTTGCCAGAAATTTAAGGCACTGCATGTAATTTTCCCGGCAGGTTGCGCGGTTCTGGCGGCAACTCAGGTGGAAGAGATTGAAGAGGTTCACTGGACAGAACTCGGGATGCCGGAGTCGTTGTGGGTATGCCGGGTCAAAGAGTTCGGTCCGCTGATTGTCTCTATTGATACCCACGGCAACAACCTGATAGCCGAGAACAAAAAACTGTTCGCCGAACGCCGCGATCCTATCGTGGAAGAGATCTGCGAGCACGTCCATTACATCAAATAACCTTCACGGAGAGGCTCGCCCCTCTCCGTTTTCGCAGGCATAACACGATGAAATCTTCCACTGAATGGTGGCGATATCTCGCGCCGCTGGCCGTCATCGCCATTATTGCTCTACTTCCGGTTCCCGCAGGGCTAGAGAGCCATACCTGGCTCTACTTCGCCGTTTTTACAGGTGTGATCGTTGGACTGATCCTCGAACCCGTGCCGGGTGCCGTGGTGGCGATGGTGGGTATCTCCATCATCGCCATTCTTTCGCCGTGGCTGCTATTCAGCCCGGAACAACTCGCCCAGCCAGGCTTTAAATTCACCGTCAAATCCCTCTCCTGGGCGGTTTCCGGTTTTTCTAATTCGGTTATCTGGCTGATTTTCGCCGCCTTTATGTTTGGCACCGGCTATGAAAAAACCGGGCTGGGGCGACGTATCGCGCTGATTTTGGTAAAAAAAATGGGGCATCGTACGCTGTTTCTCGGCTATGCGGTGATGTTCTCCGAGCTGATCCTGGCGCCTGTAACACCGTCCAACTCGGCGCGTGGCGCAGGGATTATCTATCCCATCATCCGTAACCTGCCGCCGCTCTATCAATCACAACCGAATGACAGCAGCTCGCGCAGTATTGGGTCTTACATTATGTGGATGGGGATTGTTGCCGACTGCGTGACCAGCGCCATTTTCCTGACGGCGATGGCCCCTAACCTGTTGCTGATTGGCCTGATGAAAAGTGCTTCTCATGCCACACTTAGCTGGGGCGACTGGTTCCTCGGCATGTTGCCGCTCAGTATTTTACTGGTTCTGTTGGTTCCCTGGCTGGCTTACGTGCTGTATCCGCCGATGCTGAAGTCAGGCGATCAGGTGCCGCGCCGGGCAGAGACAGAACTGCAAGCGATGGGCCCACTCTGTTCGCGTGAAAAACGGATGCTGCTGTTGATGGTCGGCGCACTGGTGCTGTGGATTTTCGGCGGTGATTATATCGATGCCGCGATGGTCGGTTACAGCGTGGTGGCACTGATGCTGCTCCTGCGCATTATCTGCTGGGACGACATTGTCAGTAACAAAGCCGCGTGGAACGTCTTCTTCTGGCTAGCCTCGCTTATCACCCTCGCCACCGGACTCAACAACACGGGTTTTATTAGCTGGTTTGGCAAGCTGTTAGCAGGCAGCTTAAGCAGCTATTCGCCAATAATGGTGATGGTGGCGTTAATTGTGGTGTTTTATCTACTGCGCTACTTTTTTGCCAGCGCTACGGCGTATACCTCTGCCCTCGCGCCGATGATGATTGCCGCCGCGCTGGCAATGCCGGAAATCCCACTGCCGGTGTTCTGCCTGATGGTTGGCGCGGCAATTGGTCTGGGAAGTATTCTTACACCATATGCCACCGGCCCCAGCCCGATTTATTACGGTAGTGGTTATCTGCCAACAGCAGATTACTGGCGACTGGGGGCGATTTTTGGGCTGATATTCCTCGTGTTGCTGGTGATTACCGGCTTACTGTGGATGCCCGTGGTGTTGCTTTAAGGGAGGACGGTGCCGGAAGTGACTCTCCGGCACCGGATAGTTTTACGCAGCCGGTAACTCTGCCAGCGGCCAGCGCGGACGCACGCTGACGCCGAGATCCGCCGTCGCGCCAGCTTTAAACCGCACCATTCCGGCATAGGCGATCATCGCACCGTTATCAGTACAAAACTCCGGGCGTGCGTAGAACACTTCGCCGCGACGCTTTTTCATCATTTCCGCCAGTTTCGCCCGCAGCGTACGGTTAGCACTCACGCCGCCCGCCATGACCAGACGCCTGAAGCCCGTCTGATCCAGCGCTCGCTTGCATTTAATCATCAGCGTATCGACCACCGCATCTTCAAAGGCGCGAGCAATATCGGCTCTCGTCTGGTCGTCGGTACCGTTGTCACGAATGGTGTTCGCGGCAAAAGTTTTCAGACCAGAGAAGCTGAAATCCAGCCCCGGACGATCGGTCATCGGGCGTGGGAAAACAAAACGCCCGGCGGTGCCCTGAGCCGCCATTTTCGACAGCAGCGGCCCACCTGGATAATCCAGCCCCAGCAGCTTCGCGGTTTTATCAAACGCTTCCCCGGCAGCATCATCAATGGACTCACCGAGCAGCTCATACTGGCCAATGCCGGTCACACTAATTAACTGCGTATGACCGCCGGAAACCAGCAGCGCGACAAACGGGAACTCTGGCGGATTATCTTCCAGCATCGGCGCTAACAGATGCCCTTCCATATGATGTACCGGGATCGCCGGAACGTCCCAGGCAAACGCCAGTGAACGTCCCACCGTTGCGCCAACCAGCAACGCGCCGACTAATCCAGGGCCTGCGGTATAGGCCACAGCATCAATGTCTTTTGCCGTTAAACCAGACTCCTTCAGCGCCTCCTGAATCAGCGGTACGGTTTTACGCACGTGATCGCGGGAGGCCAGTTCAGGCACTACGCCGCCGTAGTCAGCGTGCAATTTCACCTGACTATACAATTGGTTGGCTAACAAACCTTTTTCATCGTCGTAAATGGCGATGCCGGTTTCATCGCAGGAAGTTTCAATACCCAGTACACGCATGACTTGTTTTACCTCGCTTTATTACCGCGCAGTGTAGGACCAATGCGGGTTGATGTAAAACTTTGTTCGCCCCTGGAGAAAGCCTCGTGTATACTCCTCACCCTTATAAAAGTCCCTTTCAAAAGCGGCCGCGGTGCTTTACAAAGCAGCAGCAATTGCAGTAAAATTCCGCACCATTTTGAAATAAGCTGGCGTTGATGCCAGCGGCAAACCGAATTAATCAAAGGTGAGAGGCACATGCCGGTAATTAAAGTACGTGAAAACGAGCCGTTCGACGTAGCTCTGCGTCGCTTCAAGCGTTCCTGCGAAAAAGCAGGTGTTCTGGCGGAAGTTCGTCGTCGTGAATTCTATGAAAAACCGACTACCGAACGTAAGCGCGCTAAAGCTTCTGCAGTGAAACGTCACGCGAAGAAACTGGCTCGCGAAAACGCACGCCGTACTCGTCTGTACTAATTCCCGAGAGCGTTGCTCTCCGATCAGACCGAGTTGTAGTTGTAAGGCCGTGCTTCCGAAAGGAATGCGCGGCTTATTTTCGTTTATGAATTGCTAAAAATCGGGGCCTATGGCTGGACGAATCCCACGCGTATTCATTAATGATCTGCTGGCACGCACTGACATCGTCGATCTGATCGATGCCCGTGTAAAGCTGAAAAAGCAGGGCAAGAATTATCACGCGTGTTGTCCATTCCACAACGAAAAAACCCCGTCATTCACCGTTAACGGTGAAAAACAGTTTTACCACTGCTTTGGATGTGGCGCGCACGGCAACGCGATCGACTTCCTGATGAACTACGACAAGCTTGAGTTCGTCGAAACGGTCGAAGAGCTGGCGGCAATGCACAATCTTGAAGTGCCTTTTGAAGCAGGCAGCGGTCCCAGCCAGATAGAACGCCATCAACGACAAACTCTTTATCAGTTGATGGACGGTCTGAATACGTTTTACCAACAATCGTTACAACAACCTGTTGCAACATCTGCGCGCCAGTATCTGGAAAAACGCGGATTAAGCGATGAAGTGATCGCCCGCTTTGCGATTGGTTTTGCCCCCCCCGGTTGGGACAACGTCCTGAAACGGTTTGGCGGCAATCCAGAAAATCGCCAGTCATTGATTAATGCAGGCATGTTGGTAACCAACGATCAGGGCCGCAGTTACGATCGTTTTCGCGAGCGGGTAATGTTCCCCATTCGCGATAAGCGTGGTCGGGTGATTGGTTTTGGCGGGCGCGTTCTGGGCAACGATACGCCAAAATATCTGAACTCGCCTGAAACCGATATTTTCCATAAAGGCCGCCAGCTTTACGGTCTTTATGAAGCACAGCAGGATAACGCTGAACCCAATCGTCTGCTTGTGGTCGAAGGCTATATGGATGTGGTAGCGCTGGCGCAATACGGTATTAATTACGCTGTAGCGTCATTAGGCACTTCAACCACCGCCGATCACATTCAGTTGTTGTTCCGCGCGACCAACAATGTCATTTGTTGCTATGACGGCGACCGGGCTGGTCGCGATGCCGCCTGGCGAGCGCTGGAAACCGCGCTGCCTTATATGACAGATGGCCGTCAGTTGCGCTTTATGTTTTTACCGGATGGCGAAGATCCTGACACACTGGTGCGCAAAGAAGGTAAAGAGGCGTTTGAAGCGCGAATGGAGCAGGCAATGCCGCTCTCCGCGTTTCTGTTTAACAGCCTGATGCCGCAGGTTGATCTGAGTACTCCTGACGGGCGCGCACGTTTAAGTACGTTGGCGTTGCCGCTGATTTCTCAGGTGCCAGGAGAAACATTGCGCATCTATCTTCGTCAGGAATTAGGCAACAAGTTAGGCATACTTGATGACAGCCAGCTTGAACGATTAATGCCAAAAGCAGCGGAGAGCGTCGTTTCTCGTCCTGTACCGCAGCTAAAACGCACGACCATGCGTATACTTATTGGGTTACTGGTGCAAAATCCAGAACTAGCGACGTTGGTACCGCCGCTTAAAAATCTGGATCAAAATAAGCTTCCCGGACTTGGCTTATTCAGAGAACTGGTCAACACTTGTCTCTCTCAGCCAGGTCTGACCACCGGGCAACTTTTAGAGCACTATCGTGGTACAAATAATGCGGCCACCCTTGAAAAACTGTCGATGTGGGACGATATAGCAGATAAGAATATTGCTGAGCAAACCTTCACCGACTCACTCAACCATATGTTTGATTCGTTGCTTGAATTGCGCCAGGAAGAGTTAATCGCTCGTGAGCGCACGCATGGTTTAAGCAACGAAGAACGCCTGGAGCTCTGGACATTAAACCAGGAGCTGGCGAAAAAGTGATTTAACGGCTTAAGTGCCGAATAGCGCTCGGGAAGCCCCCGACAGCCGCACTGAGAGGCAGCGGCAATGATATAAGTACGCCCTCGTAATTATCGTTGGCGATAAACAACCGTTGAATTTCAGCGTTAACGTCTGAATGACATCCGGTCAGTCGCCCAACACCAACCTCATGAAATAAGTGTGGATACCGTCTTATGGAGCAAAACCCGCAGTCACAGCTGAAACTTCTTGTCACCCGTGGTAAGGAGCAAGGCTATCTGACCTATGCCGAGGTCAATGACCATCTGCCGGAAGATATCGTCGATTCAGATCAAATCGAAGACATCATCCAAATGATCAACGACATGGGCATTCAGGTGATGGAAGAAGCACCGGATGCCGATGATCTGATGCTGGCTGAAAACACCGCGGACGAAGATGCTGCCGAAGCCGCCGCGCAGGTGCTTTCCAGCGTGGAATCTGAAATCGGGCGCACGACTGACCCGGTACGCATGTACATGCGTGAAATGGGCACCGTTGAATTGTTGACCCGTGAAGGCGAAATTGACATCGCTAAACGCATTGAAGACGGGATCAACCAGGTTCAATGCTCTGTTGCTGAATATCCAGAAGCGATCACCTATCTACTCGAACAGTACGATCGTGTTGAAGCAGAAGAAGCACGCCTGTCCGATCTGATCACCGGCTTTGTTGACCCGAACGCAGAAGAAGAGCTGGCGCCGACCGCCACTCACGTCGGTTCAGAGCTTTCCCAGGAAGATCTGGACGATGACGAAGATGAAGACGAAGAAGATGGCGACGATGACGCCGCCGACGATGACAACAGCATCGACCCGGAACTGGCTCGCGAAAAATTTGCTGAACTGCGCGCTCAATATGTTGTAACGCGTGACACTATCAAAGAAAAAGGCCGCAGCCACGCCGCCGCCCAGGAAGAGATCCTGAAACTGTCTGAAGTGTTCAAACAGTTCCGCCTGGTGCCGAAGCAGTTCGACTATCTGGTCAACAGCATGCGCGTCATGATGGACCGCGTTCGTACGCAAGAACGCCTGATCATGAAGCTCTGCGTTGAGCAGTGCAAAATGCCGAAGAAAAACTTCATCACCCTGTTTACCGGCAACGAAACCAGCGATACCTGGTTCAACGCGGCAATTGCGATGAACAAGCCGTGGTCGGAAAAACTGCATGATGTTTCTGAAGAGGTGCATCGCGCCCTGCAGAAACTGCAGCAGATTGAAGAAGAAACCGGCCTGACCATTGAGCAGGTTAAAGATATCAACCGTCGTATGTCCATCGGTGAAGCAAAAGCCCGCCGCGCGAAGAAAGAGATGGTTGAAGCGAACCTGCGTCTGGTTATTTCTATCGCTAAGAAATACACCAACCGTGGTCTGCAGTTCCTCGATCTGATTCAGGAAGGCAACATCGGTCTGATGAAAGCGGTAGATAAATTCGAATATCGCCGTGGCTACAAGTTCTCCACCTACGCAACCTGGTGGATCCGTCAGGCGATCACCCGTTCTATCGCGGATCAGGCGCGCACCATTCGTATTCCGGTGCATATGATTGAGACCATCAACAAACTCAACCGTATTTCTCGCCAGATGCTACAAGAGATGGGTCGCGAACCGACGCCGGAAGAACTGGCTGAACGTATGCTGATGCCGGAAGATAAGATCCGCAAAGTACTGAAGATCGCCAAAGAGCCAATCTCTATGGAAACCCCGATCGGTGACGATGAAGATTCGCATCTGGGGGATTTTATCGAGGATACCACCCTCGAGCTGCCGCTGGATTCTGCGACCACTGAAAGCCTGCGTGCGGCAACGCACGACGTGCTGGCTGGCCTGACCGCGCGTGAAGCGAAAGTTCTGCGTATGCGTTTCGGTATCGATATGAACACCGACCACACGCTGGAAGAAGTGGGTAAACAGTTCGACGTTACGCGTGAACGTATCCGTCAGATTGAAGCGAAGGCACTGCGTAAACTGCGCCACCCGAGCCGTTCTGAAGTACTGCGTAGCTTCCTGGACGACTAATCTGTAGACCGGATAAGGCGTTCACGCCGCATCCGGTGCTCGTCGCTATACTCAAACGCCATCTTTCCGGTGGCGTTTTTTATTGCCCACGCACTACCAGCGCCTCATTCAACTCCCGATAAGCCTCTACCAGTTTCTCCAGTGAAATGCGATTTAAACCGCTGGGATTCGGCAACACCCAAATCTGCGTCGAACCAATGACGAGAGTTTGCTTTCCCCACTGCGCGCCTCGCTGGCGGAATCCTTGCTCAAACGCCTGTTTACCCAGAATCGCCAGCGCCTGCGGCTGAAAATTCTCAATTTTTTCAATCAACCTGCGCCCGCCTGCATACAGTTCCTGTCTTGAGACTTCACTGGCCTGCACCGTTGGTCTGTCAACCAGTCTGGTAGCGCCACAGCGATAATCCAGCAGATGCTGCGCCTCCTGCGGCTTCAGTTGCCGGTCAGTAAATCCGGCCTGATAAATAACCTTCCAGAAGCGGTTTGCCGGATGGGCGAACGGAAAACCAAACTCTGCAGTAGAAAGCCCCGGATTGATACCGCAAAACACTACACGCAACTCCGGCGCAAGAATATCGTTAACCATATAAACCCCTAAACAACACAACCGGGGAAAAGTATAACGAATTGAAAACACATTGTTTATAAAAACAGCAGCCGCACGGTAATGGCTGGATCACGACACAGAGTTACTTTATAATCCGCTACCATGGCCCCTTAGCTCAGTGGTTAGAGCAGGCGACTCATAATCGCTTGGTCGCTGGTTCAAGTCCAGCAGGGGCCACCAGATACGGCAAAGGCTGACGAGAAATCGTCAGCCTTTCGTTTTTTCTTGCAGTTCAATCACTTCGCGTGCCAATAAGCCGCTGCGCGTACCCGCTGTGGATCGTATTGTTCCGCTTCAAAGCGACGGCTTAAATTCTTCACCATCTTTCCTTCGCCCGTGACCCAGATGAAGTAATCATCAGCAGGAATAGTCAGTTGCGCCAGACGCGCGTCTACCGCCTGTTCATCATGCGCCAGCCATTCGATATTAAAGCCTTCAAAATGCGCAAGATAATCCTGATAAGCGTTATCCCGCACACTGACCAGCGCGGTAACTTGTGGTTTAACGGTAAGTTTGCTCAACGTCTCCAGACGACGACGTAGTGCGGGCATCCCTGACTCATCGCAGACATACACCTGATACGTGTAATCCTCTGGCACCACCAGTGAACCGCGCGGCCCAGCCACCGTGAGTTTATCACCCGGTTGCGCCTGCATCGCCCAGCTGCTGGCGACACCACCGTCATGAATAAAGAAATCGATCGCCAGTTCATGGCGTTGTTCATCGTACAGCGGCGTATAGTCACGAGAAGGAGGACGCAGTCCTTCCGGCCAGACGATCCCCTCTTCAGTTACCGTTGGCAGCACAAAGTGAGAGCCAGGTTGAGGAAAGAAGAGCTTGCTGTGATCGTCAAAGCCGTGCGACGTAAAACCCTCCAGCGCCTCACCGCCGAGGACAATGCGCTGAAAACCGGCGCTGATACGCTCAACGCGTAACACGGTTAATTCACGGAAGCGCAATTCATTGCGAACGCGCTGCGGGTAGCGGGGGGAGTTATTCATTGTTATCGCCTTCGTGATAGTAATCAGATATATCTAAACAAAATTCGTAAATGATAATGATTGTTAATCATGATAAATGCAAGCGATTTGTCGATGATATATCTGAAGTATGTGAAGACATTCAATATTGCAGCAAGGCTGCCGGATGCGGCGTTAACGCCTTATCTGGCCTATATACTGAGTTCATCTGCGTTTAAAAATCATTTTTGTACTTGCAGCAATGCTCACATTAGATATAAATTAGATATATCTAATTAAGCAAAAGGAGGCTGACATGAGCCATCATCACGAAGGGTGTTGTAAACACGAAGGACAACCACGCCATGAAGGCTGCTGTAAAGGTGAGAAATCAGAACACGAGCACTGCGGGCACGGTCACCAGCATGAGCACGGCCAATGCTGTGGTGGTCGCCACGGTCGCGGCGGCGGTCGTCGGCAGCGTTTCTTTGGTCACGGTGAATTGCGTTTGGTGATTCTGGATATTCTCTCCCGCGATGACAGCCACGGTTACGAATTGATTAAGGCAATTGAGAATCTGACTCAGGGGAATTACACCCCAAGCCCGGGCGTTATTTATCCGACGCTGGATCTCCTCCAGGAACAATCGCTAATCACCATCCGCGAAGAAGAAGGCGGCAAGAAGCAGATTGCGCTGACTGAACAGGGTGCACAGTGGCTGGAAGAAAACCGCGAACAAGTGGAGATGATTGAAGAGCGAATCAAAGCGCGTTGCGTTGGCGCTGCGCTGCGCCAGAACCCGCAAATGAAGCGGGCGCTGGATAATTTTAAAGCGGTGCTGGACTTACGCGTCAACCAGAGCGATATCAGCGACGCACAGATAAAAAAGATCATTGCGGTGATCGACCGCGCCGCCTTTGATATCACACAACTGGACTAATCGCCGATTGCCGAATGCGGCATAAACCCCTTATCCGACCTGCACACCCCGTAGGCCGGATAAGATGCGCCAGCATCGCATCAGGCATTGTGTTCAAACGGCGACATCCGGCATACCGATTAATGCAGTACCGTCACCGCGTCTTCCAGTCGGCTGGTGCGGTGTTTTGCCCTCGCCGACACCGGCGCACTCTCTTCCACCAACAAAGCACAAAATCTAATTCATTGATTTAAAAAACTTTCACTACTGTAATTATACGGGGGCGTTAATTATCTTGCCCAAAAATCAGGCATTTATTGCCCTGAAAAAGTGTATTTGCGCAGCGAGCACCAAATCCATACCTGATAAAAGGCGTGCAAAACAACAGCAAATGCTAATAAATAGCATTAAATGTTGCGCAAATGATAACCAAACTTGTGTTTATCCCGATTTTCGCAATCGCAACCGGAGTGGCGCAATCCCTGCAATACTTAAATCGGTATCATGTGATACGCGAGCCTCTGGAGCATATTTTGAACAGGTTACCTTCGAGCGCATCGGCTTTAGCGTGCAGCGCCCACGCCCTGAATCTCATTGAAAAGCGAACGCTGGATCATGAGGAGATGAAAGCACTTAACCGAGAAGTGATTGAATACTTCAAAGAACATGTCAATCCGGGGTTTTTAGAGTATCGCAAATCTGTTACTGCCGGCGGGGATTACGGAGCCGTAGAGTGGCAAGCGGGAGGTTTAAATACGCTTGTCGACACCCAGGGACAGGAGTTTATCGACTGCCTTGGCGGTTTTGGCATTTTCAACGTGGGGCACCGTAATCCAGTTGTGGTTTCCGCCGTACAGAATCAACTTGCGAAACAACCGCTGCACAGCCAGGAGCTGCTCGATCCGTTACGGGCGATGCTGGCGAAAACCCTTGCCGCGCTAACGCCCGGTAAACTGAAATACAGCTTCTTCTGCAATAGCGGCACCGAGTCCGTTGAAGCGGCGCTTAAACTGGCGAAGGCTTATCAGTCGCCGCGTGGCAAGTTTACTTTTATTGCCACCAGCGGCGCATTCCACGGCAAATCGCTTGGCGCACTGTCAGCCACGGCGAAATCGACTTTTCGCAAACCGTTTATGCCGCTGCTACCGGGGTTCCGTCATATACCGTTTGGCAATATCGAAGCCATGCGTACAGCGCTTAGCGAGTGCAAAAAAACCGGCGACGATGTAGCCGCGGTGATCCTCGAGCCGATTCAGGGCGAAGGTGGCGTTATTCTGCCGCCGCCGGGTTATCTCACCGCCGTGCGTAAGTTGTGCGACGAGTTCGGCGCATTGATGATCCTCGATGAAGTACAAACGGGCATGGGGCGCACAGGCAAGATGTTCGCCTGTGAGCATGAGAACGTTCAGCCGGATATCCTGTGCCTGGCGAAAGCGCTCGGCGGCGGCGTGATGCCGATTGGTGCGACCATCGCTACCGAAGAGGTGTTCTCCGTGCTGTTTGACAATCCGTTCCTGCATACCACGACCTTTGGCGGCAACCCGCTGGCCTGTGCGGCGGCGCTGGCGACCATCAATGTGTTGCTGGAGCAGAACTTACCGGCCCAGGCCGAGCAAAAAGGCGATATGTTGCTGGATGGTTTCCGTCAACTGGCGCGGGAATATCCCGATCTGGTGCAGGAAGCGCGCGGCAAAGGCATGTTGATGGCGATTGAGTTTGTGGACAACGAAATCGGCTACAACTTTGCCAGCGAAATGTTCCGTCAGCGCGTGCTGGTTGCCGGAACGCTCAACAATGCCAAAACTATCCGCATTGAACCCCCACTGACGCTGACGATTGAACAGTGTGAACTGGTGATCAAAGCGGCACGTAAGGCACTGGCTGCCATGCGCGTGAGTGTGGAAGAAGCGTAATACCGATGTCGGATGGCGATACGATGTCGCCATCCGCCATTTTCTTATACGATTCGTACGCCTGCCGGCATCATCCGTTCCGGCGTTAACAATACGCTTTCACTGCCGTCATCTGTTTCCGCGCACAGCAGCATGCATTCCGACGTTTCACCGCGCATTTTCGCTTTTTGCAGATTGCACAGCACCACCACCGTTTTACCCATCAACTCTTCTTCGCTGTAATACGGCACCAGGCTGGTCACGGTTTGCAGCGTTCTTTCACCGACCTCGACCTGCACGATGTACAGCTTATCAGCGTTTTCATGACGTTTAACTTCCACAATCTTTCCGACGCGCATTTCCAGACGTGCAAAATCGGCGTAAGACACAGTTTCCATCGTTTCCCCCTCAAGTAAAATTTTACTAAACTATAGCAAAAGTTTTTCTCTGTTCTGTACGCTAAAAATGGAGAATGCAGGAGCGATCACATTCATGAGCCGCTGTGTTAACGTTACAGCGTCAAAGAAACGCGCTTTATTTACTGAAAACAGGTGATCAGATAAGCACTTCCTCTACAATGAAGGCGCACATCAGGGAAAGTAAAAAAGGTAAACATGGCAACATTAAAAGACATTGCAATCGAAGCTGGCGTATCCCTGGCGACAGTATCCAGGGTCTTAAATGACGATCCAACGCTGAATGTGAAGGAAGAAACGAAGCATCGCATTCTGGAGATTGCTGAAAAGCTGGAGTACAAGACCAGCAGCGCCCGTAAAATCCAGCCCGGTGCCGTCAGCCAACACCATATTCTGGCCATCTACAGCTACCAGCAGGAGCTGGAGATCAACGATCCTTACTATCTGGCTATCCGCCACGGTATTGAAACTCAATGCGAAAAACTGGCAATCGAGTTGACCAACTGTTATGGACACAGCGGCTTGCCTGACATTAAAAACGTCACTGGCATTTTAATTGTCGGCAAACCTTCGCCAGCCCTGCGCGCCGCGGCCTGCGCGTTGACCGACAATATCTGCTTTATCGACTTTCACGAACCCGGCAGCAGTTACGACGCCGTGGATATCGATCTGGCGCGTATCAGTAAAGAAATCATCGATTTCTATATTGCTCAGGGTGTTAATCGTATTGGTTTTATCGGCGGCGAAGACGAACCGGGCAAAGCGGATATTCGCGAGGCAGCATTTGTCGAGTATGGTCGTCTCAAGCAAGTAGTGCGTGAAGAAGACATCTGGCGCGGCGGTTTTTCCAGTTCGTCGGGCTACGAACTGGCAAAGCAAATGCTGGCGCGGGAAGACTATCCGAAGGCGCTGTTTGTCGCTTCTGACTCCATCGCTATTGGCGTCTTACGGGCAATTCACGAACGTGGCCTGAACATCCCACAGGATATTTCGCTTATCAGCGTTAACGACATCCCCACCGCGCGTTTTACTTTTCCACCGCTCTCCACCGTGCGCATCCATTCCGAAATGATGGGAAGTCAGGGCGTCAACCTGGTATATGAAAAGGCCCGCGATGGCCGCGCGCTGCCGCTATTAGTCTTCGTTCCCAGCAAACTAAAACTGCGCGGCACAACCCGCTAAATCCCCTTACACGCTGTCCGGTAATCGTTTCTGCCGGACAGTGCTGTCGCTTATTTTCGTGATCCAGTTAAAGTAAATGCATTTACTCGCTATTTTTTAGTAAAAATTTTACTAAACTCTCCAGTAATTACACAAACTACCATCACCATAAATGGTTCCGATTTCTCTCTACCGGGAGGCCCTATGAATCGCTGGGAAAACATTCAGCTCACCCACGAAAACCGACTGGCGCCGCGTGCGTACTTTTTTTCTTATGATTCTGTTGCGCAGGCGCGTACCTTCGCCCGCGAAACCAGTAGCCTGTTTCTGCCCTTAAGCGGTCAGTGGAATTTCCACTTTTTTGACCATCCGCTACAAGTGCCAGAAACCTTCACCTCTGAGCTAATGGCTGACTGGGGGCACATTACCGTTCCCGCCATGTGGCAAATGGAAGGCCACGGCAAACTGCAATATACCGACGAAGGTTTTCCGTTCCCTATCGATGTGCCGTTTGTTCCCAGCAATAACCCAACCGGTGCCTATCAGCGCATTTTCACTCTCAGCGACGGCTGGCAAGGCAAGCAGACACTGATTAAATTCGACGGCGTCGAAACCTATTTTGAAGTCTACGTGAACGGCCAATATGTCGGTTTCAGCAAGGGCAGTCGTCTGGCCGCAGAGTTTGACATCAGCGCGATGGTGAAAACCGGCGATAACCTGTTGTGTGTGCGCGTGATGCAGTGGGCGGATTCCACCTACGTGGAAGACCAGGATATGTGGTGGTCGGCGGGGATCTTCCGCGACGTTTATCTGGTCGGAAAACACCTAACGCATATTAACGACTTCACCGTGCGCACCGACTTTGACGAAGCCTATTGCGACGCCACTCTGTCCTGCGAAGTGGTACTGGAAAATCTCGCCGCCTCCCCTGCTATAACCACGCTGGAATATACTCTGTTTGATGGCGAGCGCGTGGTGCACAGCAGCGCTATTGATCATCTGATGATTGAAAAACAGACCTACGCCAGCTTTGCCTTTACCGTCGCACAGCCGCAGCAATGGTCGGCAGAGTCTCCTTATCTTTACCATCTGGTCATGACGCTGAAAGACGCCGACGGCAACGTTCTGGAAGTGGTGCCGCAACGCATCGGCTTTCGAGATATCAAAGTGCGCGACGGTCTGTTCTGGATCAATAACCGTTATGTGATGCTGCACGGCGTCAACCGCCACGACAACGATCATCGCAAAGGCCGCGCCGTTGGAATGGAGCGCGTCGAGAAAGATCTCCAGTTGATGAAGCAGCACAACATCAACTCTGTGCGTACCGCTCACTACCCGAACGATCCGCGTTTTTACGAACTGTGCGACATCTACGGCCTGTTTGTGATGGCGGAAACCGACGTCGAGTCGCACGGCTTTGCTAACGTCGGCGATATCAGCCGTATTACCGACGATCCGCAGTGGGAAAAAGTCTACGTCGAGCGTATCGTTCGCCATATTCACGCGCAGAAAAACCATCCGTCGATCATCATCTGGTCGCTGGGCAATGAATCCGGCTATGGCTGTAACATCCGCGCGATGTACCACGCTGCGAAGGCGCTGGACGACACGCGCCTGGTGCACTACGAAGAAGATCGCGATGCTGAAGTGGTCGATATTATTTCCACCATGTACACCCGCGTGCCGCTGATGAATGAGTTTGGTGAATACCCGCATCCCAAGCCGCGCATCATCTGCGAATACGCTCATGCGATGGGGAACGGACCTGGTGGGCTGACGGAGTACCAGAACGTTTTCTATAAGCACGATTGCATTCAGGGACATTATGTCTGGGAGTGGTGCGACCACGGGATCCAGGCGCAGGATGACAACGGCAATGTCTGGTATAAATTCGGCGGCGATTACGGCGACTATCCCAACAATTATAACTTCTGCCTTGATGGCTTGATCTATTCCGATCAGACGCCGGGACCGGGCCTGAAAGAGTACAAACAGGTTATCGCGCCAGTGAAAGTTCACGCGCTGGATCTGACCCGCGGCGAGTTAAAAGTAGAAAATAAACTGTGGTTTACCACGCTTGATGACTACACCCTGCACGTAGATGTGCGCGCCGAAGGCGAAACGCTCGCGACGCAGCAGATTAAACTGCGCAACGTTGCGCCAAACAGCGAAGCGCCATTGCATATTACGCTGCCGCAACTGGACGCCCGTGAAGCGTTCCTCAACATTATGGTGACCAAAGATTCCCGCACCCGCTACAGCGAAGCCGGGCATCATATCGCTACATATCAGTTCCCGTTAAAGGAAAACACTGCGCAGCCAGTGCCTTTCACACCGAACAACGCTCGTCCTCTAATGCTGGAAGACGATCGTTTGAGCTGCACCGTTTGCGGCTACAACTTCGCGATCACCTTCTCAAAATTAACGGGCAAACCGACGTCATGGCAGGTGAATGGCGAATCGCTGCTGACTCGCGAGCCGAAGATCAACTTCTTCAAGCCGATGATCGACAACCACAAGCAGGAGTACGAAGGGCTGTGGCAACCGAATCATTTGCAGATTATGCAGGAACATCTGCGCGACTTTGCCGTTGAACAGAGCGATGGCGAAGTGTTGATCATCTGCCGCACGGTGATTGCCCCACCGGTGTTTGACTTCGGAATGCGCTGCACCTACATCTGGCGCATCGCTGCCGATGGCCAGGTTAACGTGGCGCTTTCCGGCGAACGTTACGGCGACTATCCGCACATCATTCCGTGCATCGGTTTCACCATGGGGATTAACGGCGAATACGACCAGGTGGCGTATTACGGACGCGGGCCGGGCGAAAACTATGCTGACAGCCAGCAAGCCAACATCATCGATATCTGGCGCAGCACCGTCGATGCCATGTTCGAGAACTATCCCTTCCCGCAGAACAACGGTAACCGTCAGCATGTCCGTTGGGCGACGCTCACTAATCGCCACGGCAGCGGCCTGCTGGTGGTTCCGCAGCGCCCAATTAACTTCAGCGCCTGGCACTACACCCAGGAGAACATCCACGCCGCCCAGCACTGCAACGAGCTGCAGCGTAGTGATGACATCACCCTGAATCTTGACGATCAGTTGCTCGGCCTCGGCTCCAACTCCTGGGGCAGCGAAGTGCTGGACTCCTGGCGCGTCTGGTTCCGTGATTTCAGCTACGGCTTTACGTTGTTGCCGATTTCTGGCGGGGAAGCTACCGCGCAAAGCCTGGCGTCGCATGAGTTCGGCGCAGGGTTCTTTTCTACAAATTTGCACAGCGAGAATAAGCAATGAGGATCATCGATAACTTAGAACAGTTCCGCCAGATTTATGCCTCTGGTAAAAAGTGGCAACGTTGCGTTGAAGCGATTGAAAATATCGACAACATTCAGCCTGGCGTCGCCCACTCCATCGGTGACTCATTGACTTACCGCGTGGAGACAGACTCCGCGACCGATGCGCTATTTACCGGGCATCGACGCTATTTTGAAGTGCATTACTACCTGCAAGGGCAACAAAAGATCGAATATGCGCCGAAAGAGACATTACAGGTAGTGGAATATTATCGCGATGAAACTGATCGTGAATATTTAAAAGGCTGCGGAGAAACCGTTGAGGTCCACGAAGGGCAAATCGTTATTTGCGATAACCATGAAGCATATCGGTTTATCTGCAATAACGCGGTCAAAAAAGTGGTCCTCAAAGTTACCATCGAAGATGGTTATTTTCATAACAAATAACAACTACGGCGGCATAAGGAGTTTGCCGCCACCGCTACCCTACTCATTTTCGGAGATGTGTTATGTCTGATACCAAACGTAATACAATTGGCAAATTTGGCTTGCTCTCGCTGACTTTTGCCGCCGTTTACAGCTTTAACAACGTTATCAATAATAATATTGAACTTGGACTGGCCTCGGCGCCAATGTTTTTCCTCGCAACGATTTTTTATTTTATTCCCTTCTGTCTGATCATCGCAGAATTTGTCTCGTTAAATAAAAACTCAGAAGCTGGTGTCTACGCGTGGGTAAAAAGTTCGCTGGGCGGGCGTTGGGCATTTATTACTGCCTATACCTACTGGTTCGTAAACCTGTTCTTTTTCACCTCGCTGTTACCGCGCGTTATTGCTTACGCTTCATATGCCTTCCTCGGCTACGAATATATTATGACGCCGGTTGCCACCACCATTATCAGTATGGTGCTGTTCGCCTTCTCTACCTGGGTTTCTACCAACGGGGCGAAAATGCTGGGGCCAATCACCTCCGTCACCTCAACGCTGATGCTGCTATTAACACTCTCCTACATTTTACTGGCAGGAACGGCACTGGTTGGCGGCGTGCAACCTGCGGACCCCATCACCGTTGACGCGATGATCCCGAACTTTAACTGGGCATTCCTCGGCATTACCACCTGGATCTTTATGGCCGCAGGTGGTGCGGAGTCCGTCGCGGTGTACGTTAACGACGTCAAAGGTGGTTCGAAATCGTTCGTTAAAGTGATCATCCTCGCTGGAATTTTCATTGGCGTGCTGTACTCCGTCTCCTCGGTGTTGATTAACGTTTTTGTCAGCAGCAAAGAGTTGAAGTTTACCGGTGGATCGGTGCAAGTATTCCACGGCATGGCGGCGTATTTTGGTCTGCCGGAAGCGTTGATGAATCGCTTTGTCGGTCTGGTGTCCTTTACCGCGATGTTCGGTTCCCTGCTGATGTGGACCGCAACGCCGGTGAAAATTTTCTTCTCCGAAATCCCGGAAGGTATCTTTGGTAAGAAAACCGTCGAACTGAACGAAAACGGCGTTCCGGCGCGCGCGGCATGGATCCAGTTCCTGATTGTCATCCCGCTGATGATTATCCCGATGCTCGGTTCCAATACCGTGCAGGATATAATGAATACCATTATTAATATGACTGCCGCAGCGTCCATGCTTCCGCCGTTATTCATCATGCTGGCTTATCTGAATTTACGTGCCAAATTAGATCACCTGCCACGCGATTTCCGCATGGGCTCCCGTCGTACCGGAATTATTATCGTTTCGATGCTGATTGCGATATTTACCGTAGGGTTTGTCGCTTCTACTTTCCCGACCGGCGGCAATATTATGACTATCATTTTTTATAACGTCGGCGGTATCGTTATCTTCCTCGGCTTTGCATGGTGGAAATACAGTAAATATATAAAAGGATTAACGGCTGCAGAGCGCCATATTGAAGCATCTCCCGCCAGCAATGTTGAATAATCAGACTGATAAAAAATGAGTAGGGACTTCCCCTCTTCCTGAAAGGAAGAGGGAGAAAAGTATCCGCTTTTGTATTTTTTCATTATTTATTACACCGATAAAAGGCTGTATTTTTTTCTTTAGCTCATGGACTAACATAATGAAATTAACCAGTGCACCATGCAGAGCATTACTTGCTCTGCCATTTTGCTACGCTTTTTCTGCGATTGGCGAAGAGATTCGCCCAGCAGAACATGACGACACCAAAACGCCCGTTATTACCTCGCCATCTTCTCCTTCGTTTCGTTTTTACGGCGAATTAGGGGTTGGCGGATATATGGATTTAGAGGGTGAAAATAAACATAAATACAGCGACGGCACCTATATTGAAGGCGGTCTGGAGATGAAATATGGCGCCTGGTTTGGTCTGATTTATGGTGAAGGCTGGACCGTGCAAGCCGACCACGACGGCAATGCCTGGGTGCCCGATCATAGTTGGGGCGGTTTTGAAGGAGGGATTAACCGTTTCTATGGCGGTTATCGTACCAACGATGGCACCGAAATCATGTTGAGCCTGCGTCAGGATTCCTCGCTGGATGATCTGCAATGGTGGGGCGATTTTACACCCGATCTGGGCTACGTCATTCCCAATACCCGCGACATTATGACCGCGCTGAAGGTGCAAAACTTAACCGGAAACTTCCGCTATAGCGTCACCGCTACCCCTGCCGGACATCATGACGAAAGCAAAGCCTGGCTGCATTTCGGCAAATACGATCGCTACGACGACAAATACACCTATCCGGCAATGATGAACGGTTACATCCAGTATGATCTCGCTGAAGGTATCACCTGGATGAACGGTCTGGAAATTACCGACGGCACAGGACAACTCTATCTTACTGGCCTGCTTACCCCTAACTTCGCCGCCCGCGCCTGGCACCATACCGGACGCGCCGACGGGCTGGACGTACCGGGAAGTGAAAGTGGGATGATGGTGAGCGCCATGTATGAAGCGTTAAAGGGTGTTTATCTCTCCACCGCTTACACCTACGCCAAACATCGTCCTGACCACGCAGAGGATGAAACTACCTCCTTTATGCAGTTTGGTATCTGGTACGAATACGGCGGCGGACGTTTCGCTACGGCTTTCGACAGTCGCTTCTACATGAAAAATGCATCTCACGATCCCAGCGACCAACTCTTCCTGATGCAATATTTTTACTGGTAATAAGGACAGTAACCTCATGAAAATAAAAACCATTTTAACGCCATTAGCCTGTGCTCTGCTGATGAGTTTTTCCGCCCATGCCGCTAACGCTGACAATTATAAAAACGTGATTAACCGTACCGGCGCGCCGCAGTACATGAAAGATTACGATTACGACGACCACCAGCGTTTCAACCCATTTTTTGATCTCGGTGCCTGGCATGGTCATCTGTTGCCAGATGGCCCGAACACCATGGGCGGCTTTCCAGGCGTTGCGTTGTTGACGGAAGAGTACATCAACTTTATGGCCAGCAATTTCGACCGCCTGACCGTCTGGCAGGACGGCAAGAAAGTCGATTTCACGCTGGAGGCATACAGTATTCCCGGCGCGCTGGTGCAAAAGTTGATATCGAAAGATGTACAGGTCGAAATGACTCTGCGCTTCGCCACGCCGCGCACATCACTACTGGAAACCAAAATCACCAGCGATAAACCGCTGGATCTGGTGTGGGATGGCGAACTGCTGGAAAAACTGGAAGCGAAAGAAGGGAAACCACTTTCCGATAAAACCATTGCTGGCGAGTACCCTGACTATCAGCGCAAAATCAGCGCCACTCGTGATGGCCTGAAAGTCACCTTTGGCAAAGTGCGCGCCACCTGGGATCTGCTGACTTCCGGCGAATCGGAATATCAGGTGCATAAATCATTACCGATGCAGACTGAAATCAACGGTAATCGCTTTACCAGTAAGGCGCATATCAACGGTTCAACGACGCTCTACACCACCTACTCCCACCTGCTGACCGCCCAGGAAGTTAGCAAAGAACAGATGCAAATCCGCGATATTCTGGCGCGTCCGGCGTTTTACTTCACCGCCTCACAGCAACGCTGGGAAGAGTATCTGAAGAAAGGATTAACTAACCCGAATGCGACGCCGGAGCAGACGCGCGTTGCGGTGAAAGCGATCGAAACCCTCAACGGCAACTGGCGCTCGCCTGGCGGTGCGGTGAAATATAACACCGTCACGCCGTCGGTAACCGGACGTTGGTTCTCCGGCAACCAGACCTGGCCGTGGGATACCTGGAAGCAAGCATCTGCGATGGCGCACTTCAACCCGGATATCGCCAAAGAGAATATTCGCGCGGTCTTCTCCTGGCAGATCCAGCCTGGCGACGCGGTGCGTCCACAGGATGTGGGATTTGTGCCAGACCTGATTGCGTGGAACCTTAGCCCCGAGCGTGGCGGCGATGGCGGCAACTGGAACGAACGTAACACTAAACCCAGCCTTGCCGCCTGGTCGGTGATGGAAGTGTACAACGTCACTCAGGACAAAGCCTGGCTGGCAGAGATGTACCCGAAACTGGTGGCCTATCACGACTGGTGGTTACGTAACCGCGATCACAACGGCAACGGCGTGCCGGAATATGGCGCAACCCGCGATAAAGCCCACAACACTGAGAACGGCGAAATGCTGTTTACGGTGAAAAAAGGCGACAAAGAAGAGACGCTGTCTGGGCTGAACAACTACGCTCACGTGGTGGAGAAAGGCCAGTATGACAGTCTGGAAATTCCGGCACAGGTTGCCGCATCGTGGGAATCGGGTCGTGATGATGCCGCCGTTTTTGGTTTTATCGACAAAGAACAACTGGACAAATATGTCGCAAGCGGCGGTAAACGTCGCGACTGGACGGTGAAATTCGCCGAAAACCGCAGTCAGGACGGAACGTTGCTGGGCTACTCGCTATTGCAGGAATCGGTGGATCAGGCCAGCTATATGTACAGCGACAACCATTATCTGGCCGAGATGGCGAAAATCCTCGGCAAACCCGAAGAAGCCAAACGTTATCGCCAGTTGGCAGTACAGCTCGCAGATTACATCAATACTTGTATGTTCGACCCGGCCACACAGTTCTACTATGACATACGTATTGAAGATAAACCGTTAGCGAACGGCTGCGCGGGCAAGCCGATTGTCGAACGAGGTAAAGGACCGGAAGGCTGGTCGCCGCTGTTTAACGGTGCCGCAACGCAGGCCAACGCCGACGCGGTGGTGAAGGTGATGCTGGATCCAAAAGAGTTCAACACCTTTGTCCCGCTGGGAACGGCAGCGTTAACCAACCCGGCCTTTGGCGCGGATATCTACTGGCGCGGGCGCGTATGGGTGGATCAGTTCTGGTTTGGTCTGAAAGGGATGGAGCGTTACGGTTATCGCGATGATGCCCTGAAACTGGCGGATACGTTCTTCCGACACGCCAAAGGGTTAACCGCCGATGGTCCGATTCAGGAGAATTACAATCCGCTCACTGGCGCGCAGCAAGGCGCACCAAATTTCTCCTGGAGTGCCGCGCATTTGTATATGTTGTATAACGATTTTTTCCGTAAGCAGTAATTTGCAACGGCTGGCGGATGCGGCGTGAACGCCTTATCCGCCCCGCATGTGCGTTCCCCAGGCCGGATAAGTTCCGTAGGCCGGATAAGACGCGTCAAGCGTCGCATCCGGCGTTACCACCGGGTGTATTCTTTTTGAATCCCATCACAAACCCCGCATTCCCCTTTTCCCTTTTCTCCGGCGATGGCTAAATTAGAACTCATCCGACCACATAACAATTATTTTACATACTGGACAACCTTATGAGCTATCCGTCGCTGTTCGCCCCGCTTGATTTAGGCTTCACCACATTAAAGAACCGTGTGCTGATGGGCTCAATGCACACCGGACTGGAGGAATACCCGGACGGTGCGGAACGGCTGGCGGCGTTTTATGCTGAACGCGCCCGTCACGGCGTGGCGCTGATTGTCAGCGGCGGCATTGCCCCAGATTTAACAGGCGTTGGCATGGAAGGTGGCGCAATGCTCAACGACGTCAGCCAGATCCCACACCATCGCACCATTACCGAAGCCGTACATCAGGAAGGCGGCAAAATCGCCCTGCAAATTTTGCATACCGGGCGCTATAGCTACCAGCCGCATCTGGTTGCGCCCTCCGCATTGCAGGCCCCCATCAACCGTTTCGTTCCTCACGAACTCACCCATGAAGAGATCCTGCAACTGATCGACGATTTCGCCCACTGTGCGCAACTGGCGCGGGAGGCTGGATACGATGGCGTAGAGGTAATGGGTTCCGAAGGGTATTTGATCAACGAATTTCTGACTCTGCGCACCAACCAGCGTAGCGACCAGTGGGGCGGCGATTACCGCAACCGGATGCGGTTTGCCGTTGAAGTGGTGCGTACAGTGCGCGAGCGCGTCGGCAACGACTTCATTATTATCTACCGGCTGTCGATGCTCGACCTGGTCGAAGGCGGCGGGACTTTTAGCGAAACGGTAGAACTGGCGCAGGCCATTGAAGCGGCGGGTGCAACCATTATCAATACTGGAATAGGCTGGCATGAGGCGCGGATTCCGACCATCGCCACCCCCGTGCCACGCGGCGCATTTAGCTGGGTCACACGCAAACTGAAAGGCCACGTCTCGCTACCACTGGTGACCACCAACCGGATTAACGATCCGCAGATTGCCGACGATATTCTCTCCCGTGGCGATGCGGACATGGTGTCAATGGCGCGACCATTTCTCGCCGATGCGGAACTGTTATCAAAAGCGCGATCGGGGCGAGCGGATGAGATCAACACCTGCATCGGCTGCAATCAGGCCTGCCTGGATCAGATCTTCGTCGGTAACGTCACCTCGTGCCTGGTAAATCCTCGCGCCTGCCATGAAACCAAAATGCCGATCCTTCCCGCCGTGCAGAAAAAAAATCTGGCGGTGGTCGGTGCAGGTCCTGCGGGACTGGCGTTTGCCATTAACGCGGCAGCACGTGGACATCAGGTAACGCTGTTTGATACTCACGGTGAGATCGGTGGGCAGTTCAACATTGCCAAACAGATCCCCGGTAAAGAGGAGTTCTACGAAACACTACGCTACTACCGCCGAATGATCGAAGTAACCGGAGTAACGCTCAAACTTAATCACACTGTGACAGCGGATCAATTACAGGTGTTCGATGAAACGATCCTCGCCAGCGGGATCGTACCGCGCGTTCCGCCCATCGACGGGATCGATCATCCAAAGGTGCTGAGTTACCTCGATGTACTGCGCGACAAAGCGCCGGTAGGCAACAAAATCGCCATCATCGGTTGTGGCGGTATTGGTTTTGATACAGCGATGTATTTGAGTCAGCCAGGGGAGTCCACCAGCCAAAATATCGCCGAGTTCTGTAATGAGTGGGGGATCGACAGCAGCCTGCAACAGGCCGGAGGTTTAAGTCCGCAAGGCATGCAGATCCCGCGTAGCCCACGGCAAATTGTGATGCTCCAGCGCAAAACCAGCAAACCAGGGCAAGGGTTAGGCAAAACAACGGGCTGGATCCATCGCACCACTCTGCTCTCGCGCGGCGTGAAAATGCTCTCTGGCGTAAGCTATCAAAAGATCGACGATGATGGATTACACGTGGTGATCAACGGCGAAACGCAGGTATTCGCGGTGGACCATGTGGTGATCTGCGCGGGACAAGAACCAAACCGCGCGCTGGCACAACCGTTGATTGATAGTGGGAAAACCGTGCATTTAATCGGTGGCTGCGATATGGCAATGGAACTGGACGCGCGGCGAGCGATAGCGCAGGGAACACAGCTTGCGCTGGAGATTTAAATCGTGCATTGAAGTACCTGATCCGGCCTGGGGGTAACGTGCTGAACGTAGGCCGGATAAGGCGTTCACGCCGCATCCGGCAGGTTTTCTTAATCTTACCGACGACGCCCCAGTTTCACCGATTTCAGCACCACAAATTTATTATTCGTGGCAATAGTGGTGCAATTGCCAAAAATCTTCTTCAGTTTGTGAAAGTAATCCAGATGGCGGTTGGCAACGATATACAGCTCGCCGTTGATTTTCAGGCAGCGGCGGGCGTGGTGGAACATCTCCCAGGCAACGTTATCGGTCAGCGCATGTTGCTGGTGAAACGGCGGGTTGCAGAGCACAGCATTAAAGCGGAAAGGCTCCACGCCGGAGAGCGCATTGTTGATCATAAACTCGCAACGATCCAACGCCTCTGGCATGTTGGTTTCTACGTTCAAACGGCTGGAAGCAACCGCCATCGGCGATTCGTCGACAAACACCACTTTCGCCTGCGGGTTTTTATCAAGCAGCGTCAGGCCAATAACGCCGTTACCACAGCCGAGATCAACAATCTCACCATCGAGATTTTCCGGCAGATGCTGCATAAAAAAGCGCGCACCAATATCCAGCCCGGTGCGGGAGAAGACATTCGCATGATTATGGATAGTCCAGTCGGTGCCTTCCAGCTTCCAGCTAACGGTCTGCGGCGCATCGGCCAGCGGCGGTTCATTGAAAGTACAATTAATCAGGCGCGCTTTCTTCCAGGCCAGCGTGGTGGTGGTCGGGCCGAGCACTTTTTCGAACAGTTCCAGCGTGGATGTGTGAATGTCACGCGCTTTAGCACCAGCAATAATACGTGTATCCGGCGTGACCACTTTGCGCAACGCACGCAGTTGTTGTTCCAGCAATGCCAGCGTTTTCGGCACTTTGATCAGCACTACGCCCGGCTGTTGCGGGTAGTCAGCGGTGCTGTCGAGAAACTTCACGCTCGACTCATCAATGCCGTTGAGACGTAAATTCTCACGCGTCGCCAGCTCGCTGATGTATGAGTCACCAATGCTGTAGGGCTTATGTTCCGCCAGCACACAGCTTAACGCACCAAAAGCATCATTCAGGATCAACACCGGGCCGCGGATTTCTGTGTCGTCCAACTGTTGCAGCAAATATTCATCCGCCGCTTCCCACGCCTGTAGCGGGTTAACGTCATCCGTCGCCGGAAAACGTTGTAGTGTCAGTGAACGGAAACCGTTGTCTAAGTGGCTCATCGGCCCTCCTGAATGATAAAATTTCGACGTTGCCCCTGAAAAGGGTGCGTGAGTATACCCTTTTTCTCTTTTTCGTGGGCGGTTATGAGCAATCTTACTTATCTTCAGGGTTATCCCGAGCAGCTACTTTCCCAGGTGCGCACGCTGATTAACGAACAGCGTCTGGGCGATGTGCTGGCAAAACGTTATCCGGGAACACACGACTACGCCACCGATAAAGCCCTCTGGCAATATACCCAGGATCTTAAAAATCAGTTTCTGCGCAATGCCCCGCCGATCAATAAAGTGATGTATGACAATAAGATCCACGTGCTGAAAAACGCGCTCGGATTACATACTGCCGTTTCGCGTGTGCAGGGCGGCAAGCTGAAAGCAAAAGCAGAGATCCGCGTCGCTACCGTGTTTCGCAACGCGCCGGAACCGTTTTTGCGCATGATCGTGGTGCACGAGCTGGCGCACCTGAAGGAGAAAGAGCATAACAAAGCGTTTTACCAGTTGTGCTGTCATATGGAACCGCAGTACCACCAGCTTGAGTTCGACACCCGGCTGTGGCTAACGCAGTTGTCGCTTGGGCAGGACAAAATCTGAAAATGATGTCAGGCGTTATTTTTTCCTCCTTTAGCGCCTAAAATCGACCTCCCCCCTTTCGTTAAGGATAACGACCATGCTGCGCGTATTTGCCCGCCTTCTTCTCCGTATTTGTTTTTCTCGCCGGACTCTTAAAATTGGCTGTTTATTGTTGCTTATAGCAGGAGCGACCATTTTTATTGCCGATCGCGTTATGGTCAACGCCAGCCAACAACTGACCTGGAGCGATGTCAACGCCGTTCCGGCGCGGAACGTGGGTTTATTGCTGGGGGCGAGGCCGGGTAATCGCTACTTTACCCGACGTATTGATAGCGCCGCAGAGTTGTACCACGCCGGAAAAGTGAAATGGCTATTGGTGAGCGGCGATAATGGACGTAAAAATTACGATGAAGCGTCAGGAATGCAGCAAGCCTTGATCGCTAAAGGCGTACCGGCAAAAGTGATCTTCTGCGACTATGCCGGATTCTCAACGCTTGATTCGGTGGTGCGTGCCAACAAGGTGTTTGGTGAAAACCATATCACCATTATCTCGCAAGAATTTCATAACCAACGCGCCATCTGGCTGGCAAAGCAGTATGGTATCGATGCTATCGGTTTTAACGCGCCAGACCTCAATATGAAGCACGGTTTATATACTCAACTGCGGGAAAAACTTGCCAGAGTCAGCGCGGTGATTGATGCGAAAATCCTCCATCGCCAGCCGAAATATCTCGGGCCGTTGGTCATGATTGGGCCGTTTAGTGAGCATGGCTGTCCGGCAAAAGAATAATGCGTATCTGCGCACGTCGAAGATAAAAAAGGCGTGCTACAGTGACGAGAGAATCCCTTTATGGAGTATCCACGCGTTATGATACGTTTCGCTGTGATTGGTACCAACTGGATCACTCGCCAGTTCGTCGAGGCCGCCCATGAGAGCGGTAAATACAAGTTAACCGCCGTTTATTCCCGCAGTCTTGAACAGGCCCAGCACTTCGCTAATGATTTTTCTGTCGAACATCTGTTTACGTCGCTGGAAGCGATGGCAGAAAGCGATGCCATTGACGCGGTGTATATTGCCAGTCCAAACGCCCTGCATTTTCCCCAGACGCAACTTTTCCTTAGCCACAAAATTCACGTGATTTGCGAGAAGCCGCTGGCGTCGAACCTGGCGGAAGTGGACGCCGCCATTGCCTGTGCGCGGGAAAATCAGGTGGTGCTGTTTGAAGCGTTTAAAACAGCCTACCTGCCTAATTTTCATTTGTTACGCCAGATGCTGCCGAAAGTCGGCAAACTGCGTAAAGTTTTTTTCAACTATTGCCAGTATTCCTCGCGTTATCAACGTTATCTGAACGGCGAGAATCCCAACACCTTTAACCCTGCGTTCTCTAACGGTTCGATTATGGATATCGGTTTTTACTGTCTGGCAGCAGCGGTGGCGTTATTTGGCGAACCGAAAAACGTGCAGGCGACCGCCAGTTTGCTGGATAGCGGTGTGGATGCTCACGGCGTAGTGGTGATGGATTACGGTGATTTCAGCGTCACCTTGCAGCACTCAAAAGTCAGCGATTCTGTACTGGCGAGCGAGATTCAGGGCGAAGCGGGATCGCTGGTGATTGAAAAACTGTCTGAATGTCAGAAAGTCTGCTTTGTGCCGCGCGGCAGCCAGATGCAGGATCTCACTCAGCCACAGCATATTAATACCATGCTCTACGAAGCAGAGTTGTTTGCTGAACTGGTGGATGAGCATCTGGTTAATCATCCGGGGCTGGCAGTCAGTCGCATCACTGCCAAACTGCTGACCGAGATCCGCCGCCAGACCGGGGTAGTTTTTCCGGCAGATAGCGTAAAGCAATAATGGTTACCGTAAAGCAGTGTAAAAGGTATGTAACAGACCATTGACTGGATGAATGGTCTGTCATACTTTGTTACCTGCAAAGGGGAGTAACTTCATTGTCGGTCGATCGTCATTACGATGTGTGAAAAACCACATCCGGTCACCGGGCAACCCGAAAGGAATACGCAGATGTGTTCCTTCCAGACTGATGGCAAACGTAAAGTTGCCTGATGCGCTTCGCTTATCAGGCCTACATTGTTCCGGCAATCTATTGAATTTGCATGGTTTTGTAGGCTGGATAAGGCGTTCACGCCGCATCCGGCATTAACAAAGACACTTTGTCACCAATCTGAAAGGAATACGCAGACGTATTCCTTTTTTGTTGTAAGTGAGACCTTGCCGGAAGGCGAGGTCTATGCATAAAAAAGCAGCGGCTGACGTCTTCCGACGTTGGCCGTTTTTTTATGTGTAAGGAACTTCTATGAATACTGTCGGCACGCCGTTGTTATGGGGCGGATTCGCTGTCGTTGTCGCCATTATGCTGGCTATCGACCTGTTGTTGCAGGGGCGTCGTGGCGCACATGCCATGACCATGAAACAGGCTGCGGCCTGGTCGCTGGTCTGGGTGACGCTGTC